>WLWI01000106.1_pt1 | contig 119466 bp, 104 predicted proteins | sample 6701501 | NCBI WGS metagenome assembly WLWI01 (sample SAMN12718690, study PRJNA515312) | sponge metagenome | isolation source: marine sponge | host: Mycale hentscheli | place: New Zealand: South Island, Marlborough, Capsize Point | collected 2014-11-01 | reverse complement strand
CTCGTCCGAACAAACCTCATGCATCGAAAGCGCATTGACCGTCTGCTCGAACCTGAACCAAACACACCTCAATGCCAAAATCAGTTGGCCTTCATATGTTAGAGAAATTAAACCGGACAACAGTGGGTCGGAGCCCAAGGGTGACGGTCGGAGGTGTCTTCAAAAGAGAAAAGTGTCGGTATTCTTCAAGTAATTGCCCCATTTTGGTATGCCATTTTTATTGACCGCTTGGAATTCGTGCGTCAGTGTGATGTGAAGTGACGGGTTAACCAATTCCCGCGCGCCTATAAAGAACCTGGTTTTGTCGAATGGGAGGACGATCAAGTGAAGATCAAACCGATACACACTGGTGTTTTCATGCTTGCCGCGTTTACAGCGGGGTGGGCGTTTCCGACAGTGGGGGTGACCGCTGACAAGCCGGCGATCGAAGTTATCACGCATGCCGGCGCTGGCGGCGGCACCGACGTCAATTCGCGCATGATGATGCTGCGCGGCCGGCGTGTCCTGAAGCAGGACATGGTGGTCGTGAACAAGCGTGGCGGCGGCGGTGCCGCGGCGATGAACTACTTCATGTCCCGACCGGCCGACGGCAATACGATCATGACCTTTACGGTCGGTCACGCGATCACCATGGGCAAGGGCAAAACCAGGCTCAAGGTCGAGGATATGGCGCCACTCGCGCGCGGCACCAACGATCCGCAGATCCTGATGGTCAACTGCAAGACCAGCCCCTACAAGACGCCCGAGGAGTTTGTCGCGGGTATGAAGAAGGGCGACAAGCTGAAGTTCGGCGGCGCCCAGATCGGGACGATCGACCATATTACGGTATTCCTGTGGGCAAAGCGTCTCGGCCAGCCAATGCCGACCTATATCCCGTTCAAGGGCGGAGGGGAACTGGCGACTCAACTGGTCGCGGGTTCCGTCGACGTGGCGACGCTCAACCTGTCTGAGGCCGCTGCCCCTGTCGAAGCTGGTGACATTTGTCCGCTCGTGATCCTGGCCAACGCGGGCATGGCGCCGATACCAAAGGCCAAGACCGCCAAATCCATGGGCATCGACCTGGTGCTTTCGACGACACGCGGCTTCGTGACCCATGCCGGTGTCGATGCGGCACGGCGTGCCGAGCTCGAAAAGGGCATGATGAAGGCGATGCAGCACTCGATGTATCAGGCCTATCTGCAAAACTCCGGTCTCGACGACACGTCGCCATTGGCGTCAGGCGACTGGGGCAAGCAGATCAAATCGATGGTCAGCGAGTTCGGTCCGGCGCTCAAGGAAATGGGTCTGGTAAAATAGACCTGGTTTCAACGCAAGGAGACGGTGCTTCCCACGGGAAGCACCGTTCGCGTCTGTAATGCGATATCTGGTCATCCCGGGGATCATCGCGGTTCTGTCCGTTTCTGTGATTGTGGCCGCCCTGCAGCTCGAACTGTCGCCCGCGATGATCGTCGGCGACAGCATGCAGCCGCGGGCCTTTCCGATCATCCTCATGGTGATCAGCCTGACGCTGACCGTGTTGCTCGCCCTCCAGTACCACAATGACCCGCCCGAGAAGGTCCCGTGGGAAGGCAGCAAGACCTGGGGTTCGGTCGCGCTTTTCCTGATTTTCTACCCAATCACCGTATATATCGACATGTTCATCGCCATCGCGGCGGTCATGTTCGTCATGTGCCTGATGTGGGGCGAGCGGCGGCTTCTCGTTGCGGGCGCCGTCGCAATAGTGACACCCGTTAGTATCTTCTTTCTGTTTGACATCGTCCTGAGAGTCCGCTTTCCGCGCGGCCTTTTGACCAACTGGTATTACGGCTAGCGATGATCGAAGCCCTGCAAGCGATGGCGTCGGTGGTCCTGGACCCCTATCTCATCCTGCTGATCCTGATCACCACGATACTGGGCGTGATTATCGGCGTACTGCCCGGTCTCGGCGCTACGACGGGTGCGGCCCTGCTGCTGCCTTTCACGCTCACGATGGAGCCGGTGCATGCGATTGCAGTGCTGGCAACGATTTACGTATCGGCGACCTTTGCCGGATCGATCACCGCGATCCTGATCAATACCCCCGGGACTTCGGCTGCCGCGGCGACGACCTTCGATGGCTATCCGCTGGCCCAGCGGGGCGAAGCCGGCCGCGCGCTCGGCATCGCCGTTGTTTCGAGCACCATCGGCGGCGTCTTTTCGGTGATCGTCCTCTGTGTTGCTGCGCCGCTGCTGGCGCGGGTCGCCTACGAGTTCCGGCCGCCGGAATATTTCGCCCTCACGCTTTTCGGCCTCTCGATGCTCGCCACCATCAGCTCTGGCGGCACGGTAAGAAATCTGATCGGTGGCGTTTTCGGCGTCTGGCTGGCAACGATTGGCGCCGAGCCCACCACCGGGATCGAGCGCTTCATGTTCGGCAATTATGAGCTCTATGAAGGTCTCGCCTTCGTGCCGGTGTTCATCGGGCTTTTCGCCATATCGGAACTGTTGGTGCAATCGAAGCGGATCAATGAAATCGTCGATACGATCGGCATGAAGGCGGTCAAGCTGCCGACACGGGCGGACTACAAAAAGATCTGGAAGACGGTGTTGCGATCCTGCGGGATCGGCACCTTCATCGGCGTGCTGCCGGCCGAGGGTGCGACGGTCGCCTCGATGATCGGCTATGCCGAGGCGCGCCGATGGTCGAAGAACAAGGAGGAGTTCGGCAAAGGCGCGGTCGAAGGCATCGCCGGTGCCGAAGCGGCGAACAATGCTGCGACCGGCGGCGCCATGGTACCGACGATGGTTCTGGGCATTCCTGGCAGCGGGACGACGGCGGTGATCCTGGTTGGTTTGATGGTGCATGGGCTCCGGCCTGGACCCTACCTATTCACTGAGCAGGTGGACACGGTCTATCAGATTTTCGGCGCGATGCTGCTCGCCAACCTGATGTTCATGGCGATGGGGCTCTATGCGGCGAAGCTTTTCGCGCGGATCTCCCTGGTGCCGCTCCAGATCCTCTGGCCGATCGTCTTCGCGCTCGCTGTGATCGGTGCCTACGCGCTGAGTTCCTCGTTGCTCGACGTCTGGATCGTGCTGATCTTCGGCGTCGTCGGGTTCTTGGCCAGGCGGCATGGCTTTGCGGTAGCGCCTATCGCCGTTGGTCTGATCCTCGGCGAAATGGTCGAAACGAACTTCCAGAACTCCCTCAAAATGTTCGAGGGAGATTGGTGGTTGATCGCCACGCAGCCCCTGGCCGCCCTGTTCTTGGTTTTCGCATTCCTCGGTCTTTTCGGACCCGTGATTCTGAAGCAGATTCTTGGAAAGCGCTGATTTACGGCGCGGCCAGTATTATGTCCACCGCTTTTTCCGCGATCATGATCGTCGGTGCGTTGGTGTTGCCGCAAACGACGTTGGGCATGATCGACGCGTCGACGACGCGGAGTCCTTCGAGGCCATGCACCGCGAGCGATGGGTCGACGACGGCCATCGGGTCAGTGCCCATCTTGCAGGTGCCGGCCGGATGCCAGTTCGAGGCGCCGGTGCGGCGCGCATATTCGAGGAAGGCGTCGTCGTCCTGCGCGTCTGGGCCGGGCGTCATTTCGAAATCGTAATATGGCTGCAGGGCAGGGGCCTCCATCATCCGGCGCGCCATCCACATGCCGGCGATGGTTGTCCGCCTGTCGCCCTCGGTCGCCAGCAAATTATGCCAGATACCGGCCGGTGCCTTTGGGTCGGCGGACTTTGCGTGCACATGACCGCGGCCTTCGAGGCGCAGCATCGTCACGCCGATGGTCACGCCCGGCTCGCGGTCCAGTTTGCGGTCTTCCACGGCCTGGTAGGTTGCGGGGATGATCTGGAATTGTACGTCGGGCGTCGCGAGTTCTTCGCGGGTGCGGACGAATGCGCCGATGGGCAGCGTCGGCATGGTCAGCACGCCCTTGCGGCGGAGGATGTAATTGATCCCTTCACCCAGTGCGCGTAGGCCGCGGACCCTCTCATTGAACGTCGTGGCGTGCTTGATCCGCCAGCGCATGCGCGAGACGAAATGATCCTGCAAGTTTTCGCCGACGCCGGGAAGGTCGTGCACAACCGGAATGCCCAGCGTGGTGAGGCGCTCCGGCTGACCGATGCCGGAGAGTTCGAGGAGTTGCGGCGAGGCGAAGGCGCCGCCCGACAGGATAACGGAACGATGGGCGCGCGCCTCTTGCGCCGCGCCGTGACGGTCATAGGCGACGCCGACGGCCTTCTTGCCCTCGAACAGAACCCGTTTCACCGTGGCGTCCGCCTCGACGCGAAGATTGTCACGTTGCCGCGCGGGATTGAGATAGGCGACGGCGGAACTGCAGCGCCGCCCGTTGCGGATCGTACCCTGATGATAGCCGATCCCTTCCTGAACCCGGCCGTTGATATCCTCGTTATAGGGAATGCCGACTTCCTGCCCGGCAGCAATCATTGCCTCGCAAATAACGCTCTGCTCGCCGACGTCGGACACGTCGAGCGGTCCGCCGACGCCGTGGATTTCGGTCTCGCCGCGCTGATTGTTTTCGGCCTTGCGGAAGTAGGGCAGCACCTCGTCGAACGACCAGCCGCGGCAGCCCATTTGCGCCCACAGATCGTAATCCTCGACCTGGCCGCGGACATAGACCATGCCGTTGATCGAGCTCGACCCGCCGATCACCTTGCCGCGCGGCAGGAAGTAGCTCTGGCCGTAGCAATACTCTTCCGGTTCCGACTCCAGGCACCAGTTGACGTTCGGGTTGCTGACATTCTTGCCGTAGCCGAGCGGTACATGAATCCAAAAATTGCGGTCCTCGGGTCCGGCTTCCAGCAGCAGCACCTTGTTCGCGGGATTCGCGCTCAGTCGGTTGGCGAGTACGCAGCCGGCGGAGCCGGCGCCGACGATAATGTAGTCGTAATCCGTCATGCGTCCGGCACCACATCGAAGGCGACGCTGATCCGCGTCTCGTCGGACTCGAAGGGGATCGTGCGGTGGAACATGTAGCTGGGAAACAGGACCATCAGGCCCGGCTTCGGCTGGAAGGTCTTCGCCTCCGGTTCGGCGGACCAGTGGTATTCCGGCCCGGGTTCGCCGAATTCGATCCAGCCCGCGTTCCCGCCGTCATTCACGATGGCGGGAACCTTCGCGTAGTAGACGCCGCTCAACCAGGCGGCACGATGGATATGTGACACTTGATATCCTTCCCCTTCCAGCACGATCGACCATACCGCGAGATGCCAACGCCGCGGACGATTGGCGATGAACGGATGCGCCGAGTCCGGGCCCAAACGCTGCACGAACGTATCAACTGCGCTCCCGACCAGCTTCTCGAACGCCGCAATCGGGCCTTTCGGTTTGACCGTCAGGTCGGCGGTATGTTTGCCGAGCCGTGTCGCATGGCTCGTCGGCGAGGTGATCAAGGTCGGGTGGTTCGTCACGTGATCGGCGATAGCGTCGTTGAAGGCAGCCATGTCCTTGAAGCCCGGCGCGCGTTCGTGCCGGATGGGGGAGACGAACCGGTCCAGATCGACAAGCGATTTCATCGCGTCCTTGTCGTTTGCCTCATTCAGCGCAATGGATTTCGCAGCGAGCACACTGGCGTTTATCGGGTGGCGCTCGAGGAAGGCGTCGCAGACCGTGATCGCTTCGAGCGGCTCTTCGCGCTGTACCAGCACATCGGCGAGGCTGCTGGTCGCTTCGGGATAGTCGGGATCCGCCGCAATAGCGCGGGCGAAAGTGGAAACCGCCTCGCTCAGCCGGCCCGCATCTTGGAGCGCCTTGCCCAGCCCGGTCAGGACCGTCGGGTCGTCGACCTGAATCGAGGCGGCGCGGCCGTAGGCGGCTATCGCGTCGTCGCTCTTGCCCTCGGTGCGAAGGATGAAGGCCTTGCTGGAATGCGCCTTGCCGTGCCCCGGGTCCGCTTCAATTGCCTCGTCGTAGGCGGCGATTGCCTCGTCCAGTCTGCCGAGCTGATTGAGGACAGTACCGAGATTGTAATGTGCACTCGCAGAATCGGGCTCGAGCTCGCAAGCGCGGCGGTATGCGGCTGCCGCATCGTCATACAGCCCGATGGATTGGCTGACGAGGCCGAGATTGTAGAAGGTCTGCGGGTCGTCCGGCGCTGCTGCTTTGGCCGTGTTAAGCCAGCTCAAGGCCATGTCCGCGTGATCCGATTGAAAGGCGGCGAAGCTCGCCATGTTGAGGGCTTCGATGTCGTCGGGCCGTCGCTTTAGATATTTGCGGAAGTGCGGCAGCGCCTTCGCGAACCGCCCCGCCTTATGATGCGTCATAGCCGCGCTTAACATGGCGTTCAGGCGGTGTGCGGAAACGGCGCTGTTCATGTCGGCTCTCGGTTGGGGAGGTACATTACTAAGCCTAGCACTCCGAAGCGGCTTGTCTCAAAAAACCCGGTAATGCACGTCCTTCGGCGTCCGGTCGGCGCCGTTCGTCGGGTTTAGGTCCTGCGGGCAACTCGACAGGACGACGATGCAATTCATCTCGGCACGGAAGGTCAGCGCGTCCCCGGGTTGGCTCTTCGGCGGGTCCTTGTAGAGACGATTGCCCATTTCCCACGGCCGGTTCTGGAACATATTGAACGGGCAGGGGGTGCGGACGCTTTCCAAATCCAATTCGGCCAGCGCCGCTTTCAAATTATCCGTACAGTTGTCGTGATATTCAGTACAGCCCAGCAACTGGTAACGATAGACATCGCATGCGGCGTTCAGCGTGTCGTGCACGCCAGGGCTGGTGTCTTCGGTGATGGTCACGATGGGGCGGCGGCGGTTGCTGAGGAACGCTTCGCCCAGATCCGGCATCATTTTGTCGATTGTCGCGCGGGTATGCTCCATCGACATCCATTCACCCATGTTGTCGGCGTTGAAGGCCCAGGTGTCGACGACCTGGGTGCCGTGCGTGTTGACGATTTGGATGTGCTGGCCTTGCGATACCCGTTGGGCTTTCCCGCAACGTGCCGGTACCTTGACGAGGTCGTCCACGGTCATGTCGTTGCTTCCTCTATTTCGCGTAGCAGGTCTGTGGCGGAAAGGCTTTGCGGCGTCATGCCCTCGCGCGCCATCTTGAGCGCGAGGCGCTGCAGGAGTTCGTTGGCCGGTGTCGGAATACCCAAGGCTCGGCCCAGCAGAACGATTTCGCCGTTCAGATAGTCTGCTTCAATGTCGCGGTTGCCCCGCATCAGTCCTTGCCAGGATGAGTCGCCTTGGCGTTTGACGCCATCGATCTCGCTGGACTTCATTAAATCGCCGCGGCGTTCCTTGATTTCATCTTCGGTGGTGTAATCGATCCCGACTGCGGCGAAACACGCCTTGGCTTCCGCCCGAAGGAGGGCGCGGACCGGATTGGCCTCGTCGTTTCGGGGGCACAGCGCATTCAAGGCGTTGCCCAGATTGATGAGCAGTTTGCCGTACTTCCAGCGCATGATATCGGCGACAGGGCGGGCGCTGAAATTCGCCGACTCGAGCAAGTCCATAACGGCCTCTAGGCGCGTGTCGGTACCGTTGGGGTATACGCCTGTATCGAGAATCCCGATCGTCTTGGCAGAATGCGTCTGAATGACGCCGGGCTCAAGGAAGTTGGATGGCAGATACACCAGCATGCCATAGACATGCTTGAAGCGGCGCAACGCCATTTGCTCGTTGATCACACCGTTCTGGCCGCAGATGACGGGAATGGCGTCGCCGGCGACGTCGCGCAACGTGTCGAGCGCATCCATCGTGTGCTGCGCCTTCATCGTCAGCAGGACGACGTCGTCATCGCGAAAGTCGATGTCCGAAGGATGCCCCACGGCATCGATAGCGAGGGTCTCCGCGCCATTCGGGGTTTCGTAACGCATGCCGCTCCGCTGCATCGCGTCGAGGTGTGGTCCCCGGGCGATTAGCACGACCTCGTGTCCGGCCTTGAACAATTGTGCGCCGATTACGCCGCCGATGCCGCCCGCTCCGTAAATGATGATGCGCAAGTCCGATTTCCTTTTGTTATGAACTGCGGCGCAGAATGGGTGTCGCGCCTTCGGGTAGGATCTTCAGCATACTAGGGTCGGGCACCGTCGCGTCCATGAAATGCATGGCGATGGCGCGGCGCGGCCGGTCGGTTTGGTTCTTCAGCGACCGGTGCGGCATCAGACAATGATGGATGGCGAAGCCGCCTTTCCTGACCTCGGCGGGAACCGCGCCGGAATCGTCGATGTCGCGAATGGCGTAATAGAACCCTTTCTTTTCCGACGTGTCCCACAGCTGCTCATGAGCCAACAATTTCTTGTGGCGACCGGGCAGGTACCACATGCAGCCATTGTCGACCGTGGCATCGTCGAGGGCGAGCCAGACCGTAATCGTCCGGTTTTCGGCGACCTCGAAATAGTGATTGTCCTGATGCCAGCCCACCTCGCCACCCGTATACGCTGGCTTGTAGAGACCTTGGTAATGGATGAGCCGGATGTCCGGGCCGAGCAGCGACTCGACCAGATCGAGGAGCCGCGTGTCATGGATCAGCATGCGGAAGATGGCGTGCTGCAGGTGGGCGGTGCGGATTTGATAGACTTGGAAATCCGTGTCTTCATCCTCGCCCGACTGAACGTTTTCCAGGCTTTGCTCGTGCTGTAAGCGCGCGGCAGTTTCCATATAGCAGTCTTGAATATGGGCAATTTCGCCGTCGTCCAGATAGCCGTCCGAAAGGACAAATCCGTCACGGTCAAAAGCGCTGATTTGCGCTGCGTCGAGTTTCATTACGTTATCGCTGCGTCGCCAGGGTGCCGCACAGTATAATCATTCTTTTGCCCTGTCGGTCGAGATGGCCGCTTTGCGCCATGTGGCTCTGTGCGTAAGCTTGCGCAAAACCAATTATCGGGAGCGGAAGATGTCGGAGCTTGAAGGAAAAGTGGCAGTCGTGACGGGCGGCGCTAGCGGGATCGGGGAAGGTACGGTTCGGCTTTTTGTCGCAGAAGGATGCAAGGTGGTGATCGCCGATATGCAGGAAGCGCGCGGCGCGGCGCTGGCCGAAGAGCTGGGTGCCAACGTGGTGTTCCAGAAGGTCGAGGTGCGCCAGGAAGATCAGGTGAAGGCCGCTATCGACCGCGCAATGTCCGAGTGGGGCCGGCTCGACTGCATGTTCAACAATGCCGGGTTCGGCGGCGTGTTGGGCCCGATCGAGGACGTGCCCGCCGACGAGTTCGACATGACGATGGATGTGCTCTTGCGCGGCGTTTCCCTCGGGATGAAATACGCCATCCCCTTCATGAAACAGCAGGGCAGCGGCAGCATAATCAACACCGGCAGTATCGCGGGCGTCACCAGCGGGCGCGGGCCGGTCGTCTATTCGGTCGCGAAGGCGGCGGTCGTGCATCTCAGCAAGGTAACGGCGATGGAACTCGGCGAGCACAGCATCCGCGTCAACGCCATCTGCCCCGGTTATATTGCCACGCCGCTGGCAGCGAATACGGTGGGCCGACCGGACTCGCTGATCGAGGAGCGGATCAAGAATTCCGAGTATCGCCAACCGATCCCGCGCTACGGCCGACCCGACGACATAGCGCAGATGGCGCTGTTCCTCGCCGGCGATCGCTCGACCTTCGTGACCGGCCAGGCCATCATTGTCGACGGCGGTGCCGCGAACGGCGTGATGTGGTCGGATCAGAACGAAGTTTATAAGAGCTACCACCCGATTAAGGTCTATAATCCCGACGCGGGTTGAGCCCATAGCGTGCCACCAGCACCATAAAACATAGCTAGGAGGCAGCGATGGCAGCGAACGGAACCGGTATCGGCGCGGCGGTGCCGCGGAAGGAGGACCGCCGCTTCCTGACCGGTAGCGGTCTGTACAGCGACGATATCCTGGAACCCGGAACGCTGTCCGCAACGGTCCTGCGCGCACCAATGCCGCATGCGGATATCGTCTCCATCGATGCCGAAGCGGCCCGGGCGGCGCCGGGGGTGCGGCTGGTGCTGACGGCGGCGGATCTTGAGGGCGAGATCGCCGGCCCGATACCTTCTTTTTCGACAGTTCCGCCCTTCGATGTTGGCCGTCTGGACGGTGGCGACGCGGCGGAAGCATCGCAATATCCGCTGGCGCGGGAGCGGGTGCGCTATTTGGGGGAACCGGTCGCCTTTGTCGTCGCCGACACCGCGTCCCAGGCGCAGGATGCGGCGGAGCTGATCGCGGTCGATTACGCGCCCTTGCAGTCGGTGATGGAAATCGAGGACGCACTCGATCCGTCGGCGGCGCAAATCTGGCCCGATGCGCCGGGCAATATTTCCTTCGATTGGGCGACCGGCGATGAGGCGGCGACGGATGCCGCCTTCGCCAACGCCGCGCATGTCAGCCGGCTGCGTCTGGACAACAACCGTGTCGTGATCAATTTCATGGAGCCCCGTGCCGCGGTTGCTGGTTACAATGAGGGCCGGCTTACATTACAGGCAGGCTGCCAGTCGGCGCACGGTATGCGGACGGGGTTGGCCACGGTCTTGGGCATCGACGAAGACAGCCTGCATGTGATCGTGCCGGACACCGGCGGTGGTTTCGGGGCCCGTGGCGGGGTCTACCCGGAATTTGTGCTTGCCCTGGTCGCGGCGCGGCGTTTGCAAAAATCCGTCAAATGGACGGCGAGCCGCGGTGAGGCCTTTTTGAGCGACAATCAGGCGCGCGATCACATCTTCGATGGCGAACTGGCGCTCGATGGAGAGGGCCGTTTCCTTGGTCTGCGCGTGCGGGGCGACTGGCGGCATGGCGCTTATCTTTGCAGCCGTGGTCTGTGGATCATGACCCATTACGTCTCGCAGATTCTGGGCGGGACCTACCGTATTCCAGCGGGGCATCTCGCGTTGTGCGGGATTGTCAGCAACACCACGCCACAAGCCGCCTATCGTGGTATCGGCCGGCTCGAAGCCAACTATATATTGGAACGACTGATCGACCAGGCGGCGCACGAGACCGGAGCCGACCCCGTTACGCTGCGCCGGCGCAATCTGCTCGACGCGGAAGATCTGCCATGGCGCATGGCGGGCGGCGCCGTCATCACCTCCGGCGCGTTTGCGGCCAATCTTGACCGCGCGGTCGAACTCTCGGATTGGCACGGCGCGGAGGCCCGACGCGCCGCGGCAGAGGCGCAGGGCAGGCTGCACGGTATCGGTCTCGCGATGTATGCGGAAAACGACGGCAGCACGCCGACGGAGTTCGCCGAAATCGCCGTTGGCAGCGACGGGCGGGTAACGGCGTTTCTGGGGACGCAGGATTTTGGCATGGGCCACGCGACCATGTATTCTCAGATCCTGTCGGAACGGCTTGGCGTTCCCTTTGCGGATATCGATGTCGTTTTCGGCGACAGCGACAAGGTGCGCCGCGGCGCCGGTTCGCACGGCTCCCGCTCAGCCCGAATGGGCGGCACCGCGGCCGTTATGGGCGCCGACAAGGTAATCGGCCGCGGCCGGGAGGTGGCGGCGGCGCTACTGGAAGCCGCGGTCGGCGATATCGAATTTGCCGACGGGCGCTTTACCATCGTCGGCACCGACCGCAGCGTCACGCTGTTCGAGGTCGCCGCCGATATCGAACGTGCGGGCGAAAGGCTGGCGGAAGAGGCGGACTTCAACGCAGAAGCCGAGGTTATTTCGAATGGCGTGCATGTCTGCGAGCTGACAATCGATCCCACCGACGGCAGCGTGCGCCACGAGAATTACAGCATCGTCGCCGATGTCGGACGGATCGTGAATCCCACCATCGTGCTGGGCCAGATGCATGGCGGCGTCGCCCAGGGCATAGGCCAGGCGCTGCTGGAACGCATCGTCTACGACCGCGACAGCGGCCAGACCCTGACCGGCAGCCTGATGGATTATTGCCTGCCAAGAGCTGACGATCTGCCGGCACCCAACGTTGCCTTCAACGAAATCGTCGAAATCGACAATCCGGTCGGGGCCAAAGGGGCCGGCGAAAGCGCCACGACGGGTGCGCCGGCGGCAGTGATGAACGCGCTCGCCAACGCCTTGATCCGGGCCGGTGCCGAACCCGTGGATATGCCGGCAACGCCAGAGAAGATATGGCGAGCCCTGCGTGCCGCCGGGGCAGCCTAAGGGGGCGACCTACTGCTTCTTTGCGCGCCCTTGAGGTCCTGTCACTGGCGGATGGCCAAGTGAAACGCCTTGCTGATCCGGGCCGAACAGCATGGTCGGCCCGTCCGGCGCTTTCACCAATCCCTCTCCGCTGACAAAAACGTATCCCTTGCGGCGGTCGACCCGGAACACGAGGACCTTTCCCTCGTCGGGCGTGAATTCATAGCCGGCGATTGTCATCGGCTCGTCGAATTCGTGAATAGCGCCATGCGTCCAGACGGTCGACTCCACATGCGCGCGGCCGTCCTTGGTCAGGCCGAGAAATTGCAGCTTGTGCTGATAGCCGCCGCGCCGCGGGATGACGAGCACCATGACACCCTTCCTATCCGCCACGGGCCGCAGGATGACCTTGGTGCCGAAATCTTCAGTTGCGGTATTGCCGGGCAATAGGGCGGCCGGCAGGCTGTGCAGCATCTTCGCTTCGCCGCTCGCGATCAGCTCCTGCATCGTTGCGTCGTCCAGGGTGCCAGTGGCCGCGATGCCGGCCTTGATCTGGAACGCGCGTAGTGCGGAAATTGTCTGGTCGGTGAAGGCGCCGTCGATGGGGCCGGGATCGAAACCAAGATCCTTCAGACGCTGCTGGACTTCCTTTGGGCCGAGCGCCTTGCCCTTTTGCGCGATCTGCGTTTCGCGTTGCTGGTCCGCAAAACCGGCCGGCGCGCCAATCAGCAGGCACGCGGTGCCTAACGCGCAGAGGAGGGCTCGCGATGTTGCCAGGACGGCCATTGAGGAAACTCCCAATAATTCGGAGCCGGACTATAGCGACAGTCCGTTAAACCGGATACATGTGAATGAATGAACATCGATCCGGGAGCAGTCATGGCGCGGTTGGCGAGGAAAATTTGTGCGATCACGGGCGCGGCAAGCGGCATCGGCCGCGCGGCGGCCGTTTTGTTTGCGAAAGAGCGCGCGCGTGTCATTGCGGTCGATGTGGATGCGGCGGGGCTCGAAAGCCTGGACGCCGAGGGTGGCGAGATTGCGACACGCCGGCTGGACGTGCTGGACCGGGATGCGGTTCAAGCGTTCGCGCAGCAAAACGGTCCGGTCGATGTTCTGTTCAACTGTGCGGGCAAGGTCAGTACGGGGAGCGTGCTCGACTGTTCGCTTGACGACTGGCGGTCGTCTCTCGATTTGAATGTCACCGCAATATTTTACCTTACCCAGGCGCTCGTGCCGGGCATGGTTGCCAAGGGCGGTGGCAGCATCGTCAACATGGCATCGGTGATCTCATCCCTCGGTGCGGCCCCGGACCGGTTCGCTTACGGCGCGACGAAGGCGGCGGTGATCGGCATGACCAAATCCGTGGCGCGGGACTTCGCGGGTGAGGGTATCCGGTGCAATGCGATTTGTCCCTCGGCGGTCGATACGCCCTCGATGCGCGCGCGGATTGATGTCATGGAGGACCCGGAAGCGGCGTATGAACTGTTCAGCAAGCGGCAGCCGGTCGGGCGGATGGCACGGCCCGAAGAGATCGCCGAGATGGCACTTTATCTTGCCAGCGACGCGTCGGCGTTCGTCACAGGGTCGGCCATGGTCATCGATGGCGGCACCTGGGCTTGATGCCAACCTTGTGCCGAACGGCGTCGCCATTGATGATTGGGTGTAAAGACGAATTTGCAAATGGATAGGGTTTTGCCATGAGCTGGCGAGTCGGAGTCGATATCGGGGGCACCTTTACCGATGTCGCCCTGGTAAACGAGGCGGACGGGCAAATCGGCATTGCTAAGGTGCCGACGACGCCGCGGGACTTCGGGCAGGGCGTCGTTCAGGCGCTGGAGATTGCGCTGCAGGAACATGGCGTTGCGGCGAATGACGTGACCTTGCTGTCGCACGCCACGACGATCGTGACCAACGCGATCCTGGAAGGCAAGGGCGCGCGATCCGTTCTGGTATCGACGCGTGGGTTCCGCGACGTGCTGGAACTGCGGCGCTCGGCGCGGGCGGATCTCTACGATCTGTTCCAGGATCCGCCGGGCGTGCTCGTGCCGCGGCATTGCCGGTTGGAAGTGACGGAACGGTTGGATGCCGCGGGTGCCGTCGTCACGCCGCTCGCCGAATCCGATATCGATGCCGTGATCGATTTCGTGCGTGAGAATGATATCGAGGCGGTTGCGGTCTCGCTGCTCTATTCCTTCCTGAACGACGAGCACGAACGCATCGTCGGCGACAAACTGCGCGCGGCCTTGCCGGATATCCCGGTGTTTCTGTCCAGCGAGGTGCTGCCGGAAATCCGCGAGTTTGAACGCACGAGCACGACGGCGGTCTGTGCCTATGTCGGGCCGATCCTCGAATCCTATTTGCGTCGGTTGGAAGAGGCGACGTCCGGCATGGGGCTGCCGAGCCTCTATGTCATGGGGTCGAGCGGTGGTGTATTCGATGTCGCGGAGGGGTTGAAGATGCCGGCGATGGCCATCGAGTCCGGGCCCGCGGCGGGTGTTATCGCGGCGGCGTTGATCGGCCGGCAACTGGACAAGCCGAACCTGATCTCGTTCGACATGGGCGGGACGACGGCGAAGGCGAGCCTGATCAAGGATGGTGGCGTAGAAACCACGTCGGAATACGAAGTCGGCGGCGACGGCAACGTGAACCGCTGGGTGCACGGTACCGGCCATCCTATCCGCGTCCCGGTCATCGATTTGGCCGAGGTCAGTGCCGGTGGCGGCAGCATCGCCTGGGTCGATCCCGGCGGCTCGATGCGCGTTGGGCCCAGGAGTGCCGGTGCGGAGCCAGGACCGGTCTGCTACGGCAAGGGCGGCACTGAGCCGACCGTGACCGACTGCAATCTGATCCTGGGATACCTCGATCCCGAAGCGCTGCTGGCGGGACGCCTTGCCATTCAGGCCGAGGCGGCGCGCGAGGCGATTGGAAAACATCTGGCTGACCCCTTGGGCATCGATGTCGAAGCCGCGGCAGCCGGCGTCCTTAGTGTCGTGAACAATGCCATGGCGGAAGCGTTACGCATCGTCTCGGTCGAACGCGGCCATGATGCACGCGCGTTCAGCCTTGTCGCGTTCGGCGGTGCGGGGCCGATGCACGCGGCGGAACTCGCGACCGCCTTGGGAATACGCGAAGTGATCGTGCCGCCGATCCCCGGTGGGTTTTCCGCGCTGGGGCTGGTGGCGACGGATCTCAAACGGGACTACGTCAAAACGCTCTATGCGGCGCTGGCTGACGTCGACCTTGAAGAGGTTGGGGCGGTCTATGACGCGATGGAAGTGTCGGCGCGCGAGATGTTGCGGGCGGCGGAGGTTCCCGAGAGCCAATGGGTTCTCGAACGCGGCGCCGATGTGCGCTATTCGCGGCAGGCCTACGAACTGACCGTGCCGGCGATGTCTGGCCCGGTGACGCCGGAGACTTTGAGCGACCTTGCCGCGCAGTTCCACGAGAAGCATCGCATGACCTACGGCCATGCCAATCCGGACGAGGCAATTCAACTGGTCAATTTGCGGCTGACCGCTATCGGCAAACTCGAAGGCCTGGAACTGCGTCAGTCGGGCGCCGGCGACGTGGCCGCGAAGAAGGGAAGCCGCCAAGTCTGGTTCCAAAAGACGGGCCGGGTTGATTGCGCGATCTATCACCGAGACGGCATAGGTGCGGATGACGAGATCGTGGGGCCGGCTGTCATCGAGGCGCTCGATGCGACAATTGTCGTGCCACCCGCCTGGCGCGTGCAAACCAACAACAGCGGCCACATCATCATGGAGGCGCAAGATGGCGAATGACGGAGGCGCACCGCGCTTGAAGACGGATGCGGCCACGTTCGAGGTGGTGAAGAACAGCCTGTATGCCGCGGCGGAAGAGATGAAGGTCGTATTGGCGAAAACCGCCTATTCGCCGATCCTGAAAGTTGCCGGCGACTATTCCTGCGGCGTCTTCGACGTGGCTGGAGAGATGGTGGCGCAGGGACCCGATCTGCCGATCCACCTCGGCTCGATGCCGGACGCGGTCAAGGCAGTGATCTCGGCCTGGGATTCGTTTACGCCGGGCGATGTGTTCATTCACAACGATCCGTATTTCGGCGGCTCGCATCTGCCAGATGTCAATGTGATCTCACCGGCCTTTCATGGCGATACGCTGCTCGGCTTCGCCTGCGTGCGGGCGCACTGGCCCGACGTCGGTAGCGCTACACCCGGCAGTTACGGCGCGGTGACGGAAATCTTCGGGGAGGGGCTGCGCCTGCCGCCGGTCCGTTTGTATGCCGCCGGCGTGCTCAACCGGGATGTCGACGCGATCATCTTCAGCAATGTTCGCACGCCAGAAGAACGGCGCGGCGATCTCAATGCGCAGGTCGCGGCCAACCGGCGCGGCTCGCAGCGCCTGTCCGACTTGGCTGAAAAGTACGGCGCCGATACGCTGCTGCGCATCATGGCCGAGGTCATGGATTATTCCGACACGATGTTGCGCGCTCTACTGCGGGACCTGCCCGATGGCGAAGGCAGTTTCGAGGATTTCTGCGATGGCGACGGCATTCTCGAGCCGGGCGCGGACACCGACGAGACCTTCACGGTCCGTATGAAGGTGATCAAGAAGGGGGATACGCTGACGGTCGACTTTGCGGGATCCGACCCGCAGGTCGCCGGCCCAATGAATGCGCCGCTCTCTGTCACCGCATCTGGGGTTTTCACCTCGGTAAAGATGATTGTCGATCCAACAAGTATGATCCCGCCTAATTCGGGCTGCTGGCGGTCGGTCACGGTGCTGGCCCCGAAAGGCTCCGTTGTCAACGCCACCTTTCCGGCACCGGTCGTCTACGCCAATCACGAGATGTCGCACCGCGTCGCCGACATGCTGTTCGGGGCGATGGCGGGCTTCATGCCGGACCGTGTCATGGCCTGTTCGCAGGGTACGTCGGCGGTGCTGACTCTCGGCGGTGTCGATTACCGCAACGGCGACCGCTATGTCAGCTACGAGACGATCAAGGGCGGCTTCGGGGCAAGGCCAACGAAGGACGGCATCAACTGCGTGGCGAGCGGTATCTCCAACACGATGAATACGCCGATTGAGGTGTTGGAGATGAGTTTCCCGGTCCGTGTCGAGTACTACGAAATTACGACGGACAGCGGCGGTGCCGGAGAGTTCCGCGGCGGCTGTGGCGCGCGCCGGGCGTGGCGCGTGCTGGGCAATGCCTCGCAGGCGTCGATCTGCTGCGAGCGCACCAAGTCGGCGCCATTCGGGCTCGCCGGTGGCAAGGCGGGCGCGACAGCGCGCATCGCCATCGAAACGCTGGACGGGAAGACCCGCGAACTGAACAGTAAGGGCGGATTCCCGGCCCCTGCCGACTCGAGAATCCTTTTGGAGGTGCCGGGTTCCGGCGGCTACGGTCCGCCGGACGCACGCGACAAGGCGAAGGTGGCGCAAGACGTGAAGGACGGTTACGTCAGCGCCGAAGCCGCGAAGCGCGACTACGGCGTGGATGTTTAATACTTCAACTGCAGAGTAAAAAATCATGAAGCCGCTCGAAGGTATCCGTGTCCTCGATATCGCGACCTATATCGCCGCCCCCTATTGCGCCACGATCATGGCGGAGTTCGGGGCCGAAGTGATCAAGGTCGAAATGCCTGGCGTCGGCGATCCGTGCCGGCGGCTCGGCTCGGTGACGGAGGCGGGCGACACGCTGGTCTGGCTCAGCGAGGCGCGCAACAAGAAGTCGGTCACCTTGAATCTGAAGGACCCAAAGGGGCAGGAGATGCTCAAGCAGCTCGTCGCGAAATGCGATGTGCTGTGCGAGAACTTCCGACCCGGCACATTGGAGCGCTGGAACCTCGGTTGGGACGTCCTGAGCGCGATCAATCCGAAGCTCGTCATGCTCCGTGTCTCCGGTTATGGCCAGACCGGTCCCTATCGCGAGAAGCCTGGTTTCGGCCGCATCGGCAATGCGTTCGGCGGCATCTCCTTTCTGGCGGGGGACCCCGACCGCCCGCCGGCAACGCCCGGCTCGGCAACCTTGGCGGATTACATGTCCGGGCTCTATGGCGCGCTTGGCGTGGTGATGGCGCTGCGTTCGGCGGAGGCGACGGGCGTCGGTCAGCAGGTCGATATCGGCCTTTACGAACCGATCTTCCGTATCCTCGACGAACTCGCCCCTGCCTACGACAAGTTCGGCTTCATCCGCCAGCGCATGGGCGCGCCGACGGTCAATGTCTGCCCGCACAGCCATTACCCGACCAAGGACGACCGCTGGGTCGCCATCGCCTGCACCAACGACAAGATCTACGCGCGGCTCGCGGGCCTGATGGGCCACGCGGATGTCGCAGGCGAGGGCCGCTATGGCACCATCCAGAAACGCGAAGCGGATCGCGCCGGTGTCGATGGCATGGTCACCGACTGGACGATGAGCCACACGCAGAAGGAAGTCGTGGCGCTTTGCGAGGAGGCGGAGGTGCCATGCGGCATTGTCGCCGCCATCGACGAAATCTTCGAAGACCCGCAATACGCGGCGCGTGAAAACATCGTCCGTGTGCAAGACCCCCGCGCCGGCGAAATTGCCGTTGCCAACGTCGTGCCGCGCCTTACGGGGACACCAGGCTCAGTGGACACTTTGGGGCCAGCCCTGGGCGCTAATAACCAGGAAATCTATGGCGCGCTTTTGGGACTGAATGACGGCGAAATCGAAGGGCTAGCAAACGAGGGTGTGATTTAACGGGGTCGGTTATTCGGCTCGTCGCATCGCCGCCGTAAGCAGTCCTGCGCCAATTAGGAAACTGGCGCCAATCCGGTTGGTCAGCCGCAAGACCGAGGGTTTCTTGAACTGCGCGCGCATCTGTCCCGCCAGGACTGCCCACACCGCCACATTGGCGGCTGCGAGGGTGAGGAACGTGGCTTCCATGACAGCGAACTGCGCCAGCACCGGGCTTGACGGGTCGATGAATTGCGGCACGAAAGCGATGAAGAAGGCGATGCTTTTGGGGTTTAGTGCAGTGACGATGTAGGAATTCCAGAACATGCGTTTTGTGTTCGACGCCTCAGTTTCTTCGGTTTCGCCGAGTTGCGTGTCGGCGCGCCAGAGCTGAATTCCCAGCCAAATCAGATAGCCGGCGCCCAACAACTTCAGAACCGTGAACAGGGTCGCCGATGCGGCGATGATGGCACCCGCGCCGAGCAGCGAGATCGTCATCGCCGTGAAGTCGCCCAAGGTGACGCCCGGTACGGTAGCCCAGGCGGTCGAGCGGCCGCGGCCTAGCGCATAACTGACCACCAGCATGACGGTAGGGCCGGGGACCGCGAGCAACGCGGTGCTGGCCAAGGCGAATGCGATCCAGATCTCTAAAGACATCGTTTTCCTCCAAACAAGGTATTTGGCGGACCAAAGACAGAGCGGTGTTACTGACGCAAGAAAATAAAGGTTTCAATTGTAACCGTGTAGGAATCGACATAATCGGTCCCGGCTGCTCTAGTGAAATAGGGCAAAAGCAGAGAGAAGGATCAGCAGAATGGCGCAAGACATCTCCCCCCACTGCCTGATTGTCGGCGTCGGCAAGGGAACGGGATTGGCCTGCGTGCGGAAGTTCGTGGCGGAGGGATACCGGGTGTCGATGATCGCACGGCATCGCGGTCGCTTGAACAGCTTCGCCGAAGAGATCCCGAACACCACGCCCTATCCGGCCGATATCGTGGACCTCGACAGCTATCGGGCGACGTTGCGTGAAATCGCGACCCAGCAGGGGCTGCCGGACGTCGTCGTCTACAACGCGTCGCTGGCGAGTTTCGCGACCTATGAAACGCTCGATCCGGCCGATTTGGAGCGCAACTTCCGCGCCAATACCTGTGGTTTGCTGGCGACTGCGCAGGAGCTTGCACCGGCGATGTCCAAGCGGCGCGCGGGGGCCATTGTGGTCACCGGAAATACGGGGTCGCTGCGTGGTAAACCGAGCTATATCGGGTTTTCGCCGACGAAGGCCTCGCAGCGCATCCTCGCCGAATGTCTGGCGCGCGAACTGGGTCCGCAGGGCGTGCATGTCGCCTATGTGGTGATCGACGCCGTCATCGACATGCCTTTCGCCCGACGCCGCCGGGAGGAAAAGCCGGACGACTATTATGCGAAGCCCGACGACCTTGCGAGCGAGATTTACAATGTGGCCCACCAGCCGAAATCCGCGCAATCCTTCTACGTCGAGCTTCGGCCCTTCGGGGAAAGCTGGTAGGCTGGCGCTCTCTCAAGAGGGAACATCATGAGCGATTTCGTAACATTCGATCTCACCGACCGCATCGCCACCTTGACGATGGATGATGGCAAGGCCAATGCGTTCGGCCTGGAAATGATTGCCGCCCTGTGCGACGGCCTTGATCGTGCCGCGGCAGAAGCGAGTGCCGTTGTCATTACGGGACGGCCCGGCGTGTTGTGCGCCGGCTTCGATCTTAAGATTATCCGCGGCAATGACGACGTCGCCAAGCTTGCCATGCGCACCGCGGGTGTGGAGGCCTTGCTGCAAACCTATATGCATCCGCTGCCGATTATCTTCGCGTGCCCAGGACACGCGGTTGCGGCAGGCGCTTTACTGTTGCTGACCGGCGACGTTCGGATCGGCACGCGCGGCGATTACAAGATCGGGCTGAACGAAGTCGGTATCGGCCTCTCGCTGCCGGAATTCGGTCTGTCGCTGGCGCGCGACCGGCTCGACCCGCGGGTGATCACTCAGGCAATCCTTGGGGCACGGCTCTACGATGCCGAAGAAGCGGCGGAGGTCGGCTATCTCGATCAGGCGGCGGATGCGGGCGTGGTGATGGAAATTGCACAGCAAACGGCGCGCGACATGCTGGAACTGGACGCGCAAGCGTTCGCGTCGACCAAGCAGCGGTTGCGGCAGCCGACGGTGGATCGCATTCGCGCGTCGCTGGCGGCTTAGGAAAAGAGGAACAGAACACATGCAACAACAGGCAGCGGACCTGCGGGGCGAAGGAGACGAGCTAAACGCGCTTCTTGGAACCCTCGCCGAGAGCGATTGGGACCGCAATACGCCGTTCAAGGACTGGACCGTCAACCACGTTATGCAGCATCTCCATCAGGGCGATTGGATGAAGGTGCTGTCGATGAAAGACACGGACCGGTTCCTGGAGGTCAGCAAGGCGAGGCGCGCGGCGCGGGAACGCAATGACGGCTCGACCGGCCTGGAAGACAGCGGCTTCGAACCGCAACAGGGTTCGGCGCTTCGCGAACAGTGGCACCGCTATTTCGAGGAGATGTGCGACTTGATGGCGGCGTCCGATCCGAAGCGGCGCATCAAATGGGTCGGGCCCGATATGAGCATTCGCATGGCGGCAACGGCGCGGCAGATGGAAACCTGGGCGCATGGCCAGGACATCTACGACCTGCTGCGCAAACCGCGCACGCCGACCGACCGGATCAAAAATATTGCCGTGCTGGGCGTCAAAACCTACGGCTGGACCTTCGCCAACAGGGACATGCCGGTGCCGGGCGACATGCCCTACGTGCGGTTGACGGCGCCGTCTGGTGCGCTCTGGGACTGGGGCGAGGCGAATGACGACAACAAGGTCGAAGGCTCGGCGCTCGAATTCTGTCAGGTCGTAACCCAGGGCCGGAACGTCGCCGACGTGAACCTTACCGTCGTTGGAGATCCCGCGCAGGCCTGGATGGATATTGCGCAATGCTTCGCCGGCCAGCCCAATGACCCGCCGGCGCCGGGCCACCGCGCCTGGAGCTAGTCCTCCACCGCGAGTCCATAAACGTCGCGCGCGACATCCGGTGAGATGCGGTCTTCCCGCAGGTCCCGTTGCACCAGTTCGGGGTCGCGTTCCTCTGGCGGACCGTAGCCGCCCGAGCCCGGCGTGACGATGGCGATCGATTGGCCTTCCATCAACAGGCCGGCGCTGAGTTTGAAGGGTGCGACGCCATCATCCGACTCCACGTGATAGCTGCCGCCGTCATGGCCGCCGAACAATCCCCACGGCGCGCTTCTGGCGCGCGTGCCGCGCATGCTGACCCGGCACTCGTCGTGCAGGGATCGGATCTGCCGCCGGAAACCCAGCCCGCCGCGCCATTTGCCGTCGCCGCCGGAATCGCGCTCCAGCTCGTACCGCTCGACCCTTAAGGGATATTCGGACTCAAGCCCTTCGACGGGGAGGTTGCTGGTATTGGTGATATGCACCTGAACACCGTCGAGCCCGTCCTTTGTCGCCCGCGCGCCAAAGCCGCCGCCGAGCGTTTCCAGATAGACGTAGAAATTGCCCGTGCGCGGGTTCACGCCGCTGAAGGTCGAGGAGGTGACGGCGCCATTGCACGCCGCGATGATACGGTCCGGGACCGCCTGCGCAAGCGCGCCATGAACGACGTCGACGACCCGCTGGCAGGTATTCGTGCGGCCGTTGACGGCAGCGGGTGAGACGGCGTTCAGGATCGATCCCGGCTCCGCCGTTGCCTTGATCGGACGGAACAGGCCGGCGTTGGGTGGCGCGTCCGGATCGGTGACTGTCTTGACGGCGTAGTAGACCGTCGCGAGCAGTGCGGTTTCGACCATGTTGAGACCGGCGCGGACCTGCGGCGGGTTGTTGGCGAAGTCGAGCTCGATTTCGTCGCCCTTTACTTCGATGCGCACCCGAAAGGTGAGTATCTCTTCGAGCTCGTCGCATTCGAACTGATCTTCGAAACTGTACGTGCCATCGGGGATCGTCGCGATACCGGCGCGCATGCGGCGTTCGGCATAATCCAGCAATTCATCAAAGACGCGGGTTAGCAGTGGCACGCCGTAGCGTTCGCACATCGCCTGAAAGCGCTGCACGCCGAACCGGTTGGCGGCGATCTGCGCGCGCAAATCGGCTTGCCGTTCCTTTGGCACCTGACAGTTCAGCAGGACCAGATCGAGCACGTCCTGCTGCATCTCACCGCCGCGCTGCAGGCGGATCGGCGGAATGCGCAGCCCTTCCTGATAGATATGAGCGTGTCCTCGGTCGACGAAGTCCGCATGGTGCGCCAGGTTCGTGGCCCAGCCGACGAGCGCGCCTTCATAGAAAATCGGCGATGCCGCTACGATGTCCGGCAGATGCGTGCCGCCGCCGGTATACGCGTCGTTGCCGATAAACAGATCGCCCTCGGCAATTTCCGAAACATCGTGGCGTTCCAGGATGGCGGAGACCACGCCCATCAGCGAACCAAGATGGATCGGAATATGTTCTGCCTGGTACAGCGTGCGCCCGGTGGCGTCGAAGATCACGGTGGAACAGTCGCGTCGTTCCTTGATGTTGGTCGAGTAAGAGGCGCGGATCAGCGTCTCGCCCATTTCATCGGCGATGGAGGCGATGGCATTGCCGATGACTTCGACGGTAACGGGATCGACCGTCGCCGTTTCGATGCGCGTTTCGTCCGGCATCACGCGTCTCCTTCTTCGATAACGATGTTGTGGTAGGCGTCCACGGTCGCTGTTTGGCCCGGCAGGATAAAGGTCGTGGAATCCATTTGTTCGATGACGGCCGGGCCCTCGATGCGGTTGCCGGTCTGCAGGCGGTCGCGGTCGAAGATATGTGCGGTTTCGAAGGTGCTGGACTCTGGCATATAGATCTCGCGCGAGTCGATTGCCGCGGCCGAGGCGTCCGCACCGGCATTTGCGTTCTCGGTAAATTGCGGCTTTTCGACGAGACCATAGGCTTCGACGCGGAATGTGACGATCTCGATCGCTTCGTCCGGCGCGGTGTAATCGTAAAGACGGCTATACGCTTCGTTGAAATTCACCGTCAGTCCGTCCAGCAGCGCTGCGTCGTCGTCGAGGTCGGGCACGGGAACGTTCAGCTCGTAATTCTGACCGGCATAGCGCATGTCCGCTGATGCAACGAGCCGTCGGCGGTCGCTACCGACATTCTCCTTTTCAAACCAAGTGTCGGCGTCACGTCGCAGGGCCCGCATCGCATCTCGTATTGCAGGGACTGATGTGGCGTCGACCGGTAGCTTTCGGGTCACCGAAAGGTCATGGCGAAGGTCGGTCAGCAAAAGCCCCATGGCGCAAAGAATGCCGGGATTGCGCGGCACTAAAATTCGCCGCATGCCGAGTTCGCGCGCCAACCGTCCCGCATGCACCGGGCCGCCGCCACCGAATGGCATCAGGCAATATTCGCGCGGGTCGTGGCCCCGTTGCACGGAAATAAGACGGATCGCGCGGGCCATGTTTGCGGTCACCACGCGGATAATGCCGGCTGCCGTGTCCAATGCGGAAAGACCCAGTTTTTCGCCCAGCTTTTCGATGGCACGAAAGGCGGGGTCGCGGTCGATGGGCATACGCCCGCCGAGCAGTTCCTTCGGATTGAGGATCTGCATGACCACGTTGGCATCGGTCACGGTCGGTTCGTCATTGCCAAGCCCATAGCAGATCGGTCCCGGTGCCGCGCCGGCGCTGCGCGGTCCGACCTTCAGGAAGCCGCCGCTGTCGACATAGGCAATCGAGCCGCCGCCGGCGCCGACTGTGTGAATATCGATCATCGGAACCTTGATCGGGTAACCGTGCACGATGGCCTCAGTCGTGGTTTCCGGCCGGGCGTTTTGAATCAGTGATACGTCCGTCGAGGTGCCGCCCATGTCGAAGGTGATGATATCCTCGACACCGACGATCCGCCCCGTTTCCAGCGCACCGACGACGCCGGTACTGGGCCCGGACAGGACCGTCCGGACGGGCAGGGTGGACGCCGTCTCGAAGGTAATGGTGCCGCCGTTCGATTGGGTGATGTGCGGCTGCACCGTGATGCCGGCGTCTTTCAATCTCGGCGTCAGGCGGGACAGATAGCCTTTCATCACCGGGCCCAGGAAGGCGTTCACGACCGTCGTGCTCAACCGCTCGAATTCGCGGAATTCAGGGCAGACTTGATGTGAGGCGGTAACGAAGGCACCGTCCAGCTCCTCTTCGAGTATGCGAGCGACCATCACTTCGTGGGCCGGCGATACGAAGCTGTAGAGAAAACAGACCGCGGCCGCTTCGACATCCATATCCCGCAGCTTGCGCGCCATCGTGCGGACTTCGTCTTCGCTGGGTTCGCGTTCGACCGTGCCGTCGTAGAGCAACCGTTCGCTGACTTCCAGCCGGCGGTCGCGAGGGATCAGCGGTATGGGTTTGTCGGTCTGCAGGTCGTAGAGATGAGGGCGGGTTTGCCGGCCGAGGTCGAGCAGGTCGCGGAACCCGTCATTGGTAATCAGCCCCGCACGCGCGCCACGCCCCTGGATCAATGCGTTGGTCGCGACGGTGGTGCCGTGGCCGAAGAAGGAAACATTGGCATCGTCCCCGCCGAACCGCTCGACGGCTTCCCGCGCGCCGTTGGCGATGGCTTCCGAAGGGTCTTGCGGTGTGCTGGAGAGCTTCCAGACGGAAAACTGTCCGGTTGTCTCGTCGAGCAGACAGACGTCGGTAAAGGTGCCACCGGAATCGACGCCGATGCGAAGCGAAGTCATTTTTTGTTTTGTCCTGATGTCTCGAATGGGCTGCGCGGTCCAGCGCCCCTAATCGTTATCCGCTGCCCGGCTTTGTGCAAGTATCTCCGGCGGTGCCTGCTGGAGTTCGACATAGTTCCCGCTGGGGTCCCGCACAAAGACCTGAGCCGAACTCGGCCCGACCAGGCCGCCAATCTCCCAATACCACACACCGCGGGCATCGAGTTCCCGCCGCGCTTCGTCGAGATCTTCAACGGCAAGGGCAATATGCGGCAAAGTCGGGTCTTCCCGATCGCTGCGCGCCGCGGGCGACTGACCCTCCGCCGACATGACATGGATCTGTTTGGTTCGTTGTCCCGGATCGATGTTTACCCAGAGTCCGGGGATCCCGGGAATTTCCGGCCGCTGGCTATCGACTTCCATGCCGAGCAGATCGCCATAGAACGAACGCGCTTTTTCGACATCGTCATCCGCGGTTCCAATGCGGATACCGTGATGCATAAATCCAACGACCTTAATCGGCATCGTTTCGTCCCCCTACGTGTTAATGGCCCGCCAGACCTTCTCCGCCGTGACCGGCATATCGATCTCCGTAACGCCGAACTCGCTCAACGCATCGACGATGGCGTTTACGACGGCAGGCATACTGGCCGTCGGGCCGGACTCGCCGCAGCCTTTCACGCCGAGCGGGTTGGTTAGGCATGTGGTTTCTGTCGTGGCCCAAGCGAAGTCGGGCGTTTCGATGGCGCGGGGCATGCAGTAGTCCATGAAAGAACCGGTCAGGAGTTGTCCCGAGTCCGGGTCGTAGACGACTTCCTCGCTGAGCGCCTGACCCAGGCCGTTCGAGACGCCGCCATGCAACTGGCCTTCGAGCAGCATCGGATTGACGATGGTGCCGAAGTCGCTGACCATCGCGTAGCGGGTGACCTGGACATAGCCCGTATCGCGGTCGATCTCGACCTCGGCGACATGACAGCCGCAGGGATAATTGTAGGCGCGGGCGACATAGTGGGCGTTGGCTTCCAGGCCGAGATCTTCTCCGACAGGGACGCTAGCGCTGCTGAACGAGGCCTTGGCGACGGTGACGAGGTCGACGCTGCGGTCTGTGCCGGCGATGACGAATTGCCCGCCCTGGAACTCGATATCGCCGGCGCTTGCCTCCAGCATCTGTGCCGCGATCCGTTTGCCCTTTTCGATGATCTGCTCCGAGCTTTGCACGATGCCGGCGCCGGCCACGGTGGTGGTGCGCGATCCGCCCGTGCCGGAACCTGGCCCGATGCGGTCCGAGTCGCCCTGCACCACGTGGATATTGTCGAAGGGCAGGCCGAGCTGGCTGGCGGTGATCTGGCTGAACACGGTGGCGTGGCCCTGTCCGTTGGTCTGGCCGGTCAGTGTCACCGTGATGACGCCCGAACTGTCGAATGTCATGCCGACCCGGTTGTCCATGAACCCGTCCGGTTCCGTATAGACAGCGTAGCCAAACCCAAGCAGTTTGCCCGTGTCCCGCGCCTTTTGCTTGCGCTCCGCTAGAGTCTCCTGGCCCGCGAGGGCCAGCGCCTGGGTCATGTTGTCTTCGAAATCGCCGCTGTCGTAGACCAGCCCGGTCGGCGTGCTGTAGGGCATTTCCGTCGGTGCGACCAGATTGCGGCGGCGCAACTCGGCGGGGTCGATGTTCAGTTCCCGCGCCGCCTTGTCGACCAGCCGTTCCACCATGTAGCAGAATTCCGGCTTGCCGGCGCCGCGGAACGCCGCGGTTGGCGTGTTGTTGGTGAAGACGCAGGTCGTCTCGGCGAAGACCGTGTCGATGCGGTAGACATTGGTCAGCATGCGCGTCCCGCCCTTGGTCGGGATAATCGCAGCGCCACCGGTGTGATAGGCGCCCATACTGGAGGTCGTCTTGCAGCGGATGGCGAGAAAATTGCCGCCGACGTCGAGTGCCAATTCCGCATGCATGACGTGGTCGCGGGCGTGGTAGTCGGTCAGGAAGGCATCGCTGCGGCTCGGATACCATTTCACGGGCCGGTCCAGCTTTTTCGCCGCCCAGGGAAGGACGATCTGTTCAGGATAGATGCCATTCTTGATCCCGAAACCGCCACCGACATCCGGCGTGATGAGGTGGATGTCCGACATCGGGACATTGAGGCCAGGCTTTGCCATGGCCGTATGAACGGGATTGTTGCCCTGAGTTGGGGTGTAGACGGTATAGCGGCGCGTTAAAGGATCGAACTGGGCGACAGCGCCGCGCGGCTCCGTTGCGCCGACCACGATGCGATTATTGACCAGATCGACCTGTGTGACATGGGCGGCGCGGCTGAAGGCGGCATCGGTCGCTGAGCGGTCCCCGGTTTCCCAATCGAGCGCAATATTGCTGCCGACCTCGGCCCAGATCACCGGCGCTTCGGCATCGAGCGCGCCACCTGTTTTCGTGACCGACGGAAGTTCTTCGTAGTCAATGTCCAGCAGCTCGGCAGCGTCGGCGGCCTGTGCCGCCGTTTCAGCGATCACGACCGCCACGGTCTCGCCGGCATAGCGCGCAACGTTCGTTGCCATGGCGCGCCGCTCGGGCACGAAGAGCGGTGATCCGTCCTTATTCTCGACTGGTGCTGAGCCGACGATCGCGCCCACGTCATCCCGGTCCATGTCTGCGCCCGTGAAGACGGCGATCACGCCGGGCTCTTCAAGTGCCGCGCTGCTGTCGATGCTGCTGATCCTGGCATGGGCGTAAGGGGAACGAACGAAATGCGCGTGCGCCTGGTCGGGCAAGTTGATGTCGTCGATAAAGCGGCCTTTGCCGGTGAGCAGGGCTTCGTCTTCGATACGCGGAACGGAAACGCCGATTCCGTTGGGGATAGGCGCAGAGTCGGGCACGGTGTTACTCCTGAGTGAATAGCGATGGCGGGCAATCAAGATGACGTGATCGGCGAGACGACCGTATCAGACTCGACCGTCAAGACAAGCCCAGCTAGTTTGCAACGAAATCACACTTAAAGGGAGAGCGGAAGTGGCGCAAACATTACGGCAAATGGCGGGTGCCGACCCAGCACCGCATGCTTTGGCGAACAGTGCCGTTCTGATGATCGACGCGCAGCTCGAATACGTGTCAGGACGCGCAGTTTGCGACGGCGTCGAGGCGGCGCTCGAGCAAGGCGGCAAACTGATCGCCAAGGCGCGCGCGGCGGGTCGGCCGGTCATCCATATTCAGCATAAGGGCAACCCCGGCGGGTTGTTCGACCCGGAAACCGACAATTTCCTGATCGCGCCGCAAGTGGCGCCAGAGGGCAGCGAAACCGTGATCAATAAAGCCCTGCCGAACGCCTTCGCTGGCACGGACCTGGAGACGGTGTATCGGGGGCTCGGCTGCGACTCACTGATCATCGCCGGCTTCATGACCCATATGTGTGTCAGCTCGACGACTCGGGCGGCGCTGGATCTCGGAATTCCTTGCACGGTCGTCGCAGGCGCCTGCGCGACCCGCGATTTGCCGGACGGGCAGGGTGGCGTTGTTCGGGGGCGGGAGTTGCACCGCGTCGAGCTCGTCGCATTGTCGGACCGCTTCTGCCCGATTGCCGCATCCGTCGACGATATCGGCTAAACCCGCACCAACGAACCCGTAGGAAACCCACCATGACCATCGAACATCTCGATTCCGGCGAAATCTTGAGCCAGGCCGTCGTGCACGGCGATACCGTCTACCTATGCGGCCTCACGCCCACGAACCGCGACCTCGACGTCGCCGGCCAAACCGAAGAAGTCCTGGCCAAGATCGACGACCGGCTGGGCAAGTGCGGCTCCGACAAGTCCAAGCTGCTGAGCGCCACCATCTATCTCACGGACATCAAGCTGAAGCCCGCGATGAACGAGGTCTGGAAGTCCTGGCTCGGCGACCTGAACCGCCCGACCCGGGCGTGCATTGGGGGTGTCGAGCTGGAGCCGAACGTCTTGGTGGAGATCGTCGTCAACGCGGCCAAGTAAGCAAGCTACTCTTGAAAGAAATGGGCTTGATATTTGAAGCAGGCTTAGCTCTATGTGTTTCCCGCGACCCACAATCGAATAGATTTTGCCCTAGTTGGGACCGTATCTCCCTAAAGATGCAATGTTTTGCGATTGTGCTGACTGTCTATTGACGGAGCAGTGCCTGTCGGCACGCGCCAGTCAAATGATGGTGGCGGAATTCTTTACAATTTCCGTGTTGCAGAAATGTTGGCAAATAATTTTACGTAACCCATTGATAATTAATAAACATCAGTCCCTGCTATGAAATTTTGATAGCTAGTAGTGACAAATGGACTGTCGGTTTTCTTTACAACTCTTACCTGTTTTTCTTTCGTGCGCATTGCTAACCCATTGATATCAATCAGCTACAGTTTTATGGCATGATTCCTGCGTTGATTGTTAAGGTCTGTAATATTTCTACCGAAAAGGATCCATTATGCGCCGATTCCATTCATCCGTTATCATGATACTTTTTGGGCTCATGGCTGCCTTTACCATGATGTCCACGGCTCATGCAGTCCCAGTACTAATCATCGATAGCAATGGCCAGCTTCTCGGCGCGGACGACGTTGATGTCGACGGATCTCTTTTCGATGTTCGATTTGTAGACGGAACCTGCGTAGATCTTTTCGGGGGCTGCAACGAAAATTCTGATTTCGATTTTCCAATTGCCGCCTCTGCGACGCTGGCCGCTCAGGCCCTTTTGGACCAAGTCTTTCTTGATATCGTGCAGGGAAGTTTCGACTCAGATCCATCGCTGACACATGGTTGTGAATCAATTGATTCATGTCTGGTTGTCATTCCGACTGGGGATGGAGGAGTGTCCCAGACAGACACGGCAACCGCTCTAAACGACGATTTGGAGGTCGGCGATATAGTATTTTTCCCCTCTCTTGGCGTTAATAACGATCTTACAGCCTTTGATACAGCGGTGTTCGCGTCTTTCACACCATCCGTTTCGTCCCAATCGGTACCTGAGCCCGCCACACTTATTCTTTTCGCGCTGGGGCTGACCGGGCTGGTGGCGACTTCTCGCTGGGAGTACCTCAACGTACAAAAAGGTTGAATGTAGGTTTAGATAATTGCCGCACCATTGCAAGTGAATGGGCTGAAACCGTATGCTGCTAAAACGTTAACGAATCCTTTCAATTAACGGAATCTTTGTAATTTCCGGGGACACTCGCCTTCTGGTCCTGCAGCTCTCAGAAGGTGACGGTGTGACCGATAGCAACAACTCGATTTCCCGCCGGCAGGCCCTTGCCGGGATGGTGGCCGTAGGCGCCGCCGCTGCCGCGAGTCGGCCTGTCGAAGCGCAGGTCTGGGGCCGCGTCTTTATCTTCAATACGGCGCCCGAGGTCGTTCAGCTTGAGTTGAATCGGCGTGCGCTACCTGCGATCGTCGGCACGGAGCGGGAGGATTATTACATCCCGGATGTTATCTCCATCGACCGTACGGCCTTGCTTCCGGATCTCGTCGTCGGGGAGTTCGCGGCCCGCAATCGATTGCAAGTTCAGTATCCGGATGGCGCGGTGACGTATCAAATCGATGTCGATGCGTCGAAATACGAGCTCAAGCGCGACCTGCTGCTATACGTGCATCGCGACGGATTGATCATGCTGCATGACGGCACCAACATTTCGGAAAACGTCCAAAAAATTTCTTAGCGCGCTGCACCTTTCCAAGTTCGCGCGTTTGTTCTAAAATCGGCTCCAAGCTGGGGTGCCGGATCCGTCCGGCTGAGATCATACCCAACGAACCTGACCTGGATAATGCCAGCGTAGGGAGCTGCTTTTGCCAAACGCTCCGACAGACCACCAGAAGACGAGACCCACCGTTGCCGTGGTTGGCGGCGGAATTTGCGGTCTCGGTATCGGCTGGCGTCTTGCTGCCGCGGGATGCCGCGTGGACGTGTTCGACCGCGGGGTCGCGGGCCGCGAGGCGAGCTGGGCCGCAGCGGGTATGCTGGCCGCACGGGTCGAAACCGAACCGGGCGAGGAACCGCTGCTCGCGCTGAACTTGGAAAGTCAGGCCATGTGGCCGGATTTCGCGCAGGAACTCGAAGCGGCATCCGACATCGCGCTCGGCTATCGCGACGAGGGCACGCTGGTCGTCGCCGCGCATCGCGACGATGCCGCCGAACTGCGCAACACCTATGAGTTCCACCGCAGCCTCGACCTCGATATGGAATGGCTGACCGGCGGGCAGGCGCGCCGCATCGAACCGCATCTGGCGCCCGGCGTCAGCGCCGGGGTTCTGAGCAAGGGCGACCATCAGGTCGACAATCGGCAGCTGGTCCTGGCGTTGCGCGACGCCTTCATGCGCGCCGGCGGAACCTTGCACGAAAATACGCCCGTCGAGGCCATCGATGTCGAAGCGGAGCAGGCGAAAGGCGTACAGGTTGGTGGCCGACGGTTCGACGCCGACATGGTTTTGCTGGCCGCCGGTGCCTGGTCCTACGATATCGACGGCGTGCCGCCCGCGGCCCGGCCACCGGTTCGTCCGTTGAAAGGACAGATGCTCTCGCTGCGCATGGATCCGCGTGCGCCGATCATGGATCATGTTCTGTGGGGGCCGGGGATCTACATCGTGCCGCGCCGGGACGGGACCTTGATCCTTGGCGCGACGGTGGAAGAGAAGGGGTTCGATACCGACTTGACGGCGGGCGGCATCTTCCGATTGCTCGAAGCGGCTTGGGAAATCCTACCGCAGATTGAAGAATTGCCGATCAACGAGATGTGGGTCGGGTTCCGTCCGACCAGCCGGGACGATGCGCCAATCCTGGGAGCGACGCCGGTCGAGGGGCTGGTCGTAGCGACTGGCCATCACCGCAATGGGGTTCTTCTGGCGCCGCTGACCATTGACGCCGTGAGCGCCTTCATGCTGGATGGGGTGGCTCCGAAATCGATTGAGACGTTCGGCATCGACCGGTTTGCCGTCCGGCAAACGCAAACCGCCAACGCGGGAAGTCAGGAATGAGTCAGCAGATACAGGTCAATGGCATTGGCAAGACGGTGCACGCGTCGACGATAGCCGAAATCCTCACGGAAGAAGGCGTCGACGACAGCACGCCGTTTCTCGCGGTCGCGCTGAACGGCTCGGTCGTGCCGCGCCGGGAATGGCAAGCGGCGCAGTTGAATGCGGGGGATTCGGTTGAGATCGTAAAACCGGTCTCCGGCGGTTAGGTCACTAGATAGAACGGATCGAGTAAGAGCGATGTCCAACGGATTGACGATTGCAGACAAAACATTCTCCTCCCGGCTCTTCATCGGGTCGTCGGGATACCCAAACCAACAGGTCATGATGGACGCAATTGCCGCGTCGGGGGCCGAGGTGGTGACCGTGGCGATCCGGCGCATCAACATCCATGGCGGTGGCGAGAACGTCATCGAACTGCTCGCAGAGGATTATCATCTGCTGCCGAATACCGCGGGCTGCTATACGGCGCGGGACGCGGTGCTGACCGCGCAGCTGGCGCGCGAGGCAATCGAAACCGATTGGATCAAGCTGGAAGTCATCGGTGACGAGGAAACCCTGTTTCCGGATGTCGAGCATTTGCTGGCAGCCGCCGACGAACTGGTGAAGGACGGTTTCATCGTGCTGCCCTATTGCAACGACGATCCGATCACCTGCCGCAAGCTGGCGGATATCGGATGCGCCGCGGTGATGCCGCTGGGCGCGCCGATCGGGTCGGGCATGGGGCTGCGCAATCCCTACAATATAGAGATCATTCGCGATCAGGTTTCGATCCCCGTGATCGTCGATGCGGGCATTGGAACGGCGTCGGACGCCGCGATTGCCCTGGAGCTTGGCTGTGACGGTATTCTTTTGAACACTGCCATTGCCAAGGCGCGGGATCCGATCAAGATGGCGGAGGCGATGGGCAAGGGCGTGCAGGCTGGCCGCCTGGCGTTCGAGGCCGGACGCATTCCGCGCAAGCTTTACGCCGAGGCATCAAGCCCACAGGCGGGAATCGTTCGCGCCTAATTAGCCTAATTATATGTCGGCGGCTTCGCGCAGCAGCCATTCCCGGAACGCGATGCTTTTCGGGTAGCGCGCGCGGTCGGGTGGATACACCAGATAGTAGCTGGTGTCGTGGCGCTCGGTGATGTCGAACGGCGCGACGAGGCGGCCGCTGTCGATGTCATCGCGGACGATTTGTTTGTCGGCAATGGCGATACCGATCCCTCTTATGGCGGCGGCGAGGGCGAAATCGGTAGTATCGAAGGTCAACTCCCGGCTCGGTTTGACACCGGCCGCGTCGGCTGTGTTGAGCCAGGACTGCCAGTCTTCGGCCCGAGCCTCGGAATGCAGGAAGATATGACCGTCGAGATCTTGAGGCGTCACGAGCGGTGAATCACCGCGCAATAAATCGGGACTGCAGACCGGGGTCGTTTCGAGATGGAACAGCAAGTCGGCTTCCAGCCCCGGCCAATCACCTTGTCCGTGACGGATTGCGACGTCGATGTCTTCCCGCTCCAGATCGACCGTGCGTGGCGTTGTCGAAATGCGGATTTCGATTTCGGGATGTTCGGATTGGAAGCGGGGCAGGCGCGGCATGAACCAGCGCATCGCCAGGGTCGACACCATGCTGACCGTGAGAACGCCGGCGCGCTGGTTGGCTTGAAGTTCTGCAACGGCTGCGGTTAACCGCCGGAACCCATCCGTCAGGCCCGGCAACAACGCGCGGCCATCCTTTGTCAGTGAAAGGCGCCGATTGGCACGGCGGAACAGGCGAACGCCGAGCATGTCTTCCAGCGCTCGGATTTGATGACTGATTGCGGATGGGGTGACATTCAACTCCGCGGCCGCGGCTGCAAGCGTTGTCAGCCGCGCCGTTGCCTCGAAGGAACGCAATGCATTAAGCGGCGGCAGTTGAATCGTCAGTTGTGGAGATATTCCGTTGTCCAATTCTCACCTATTTAGAGAAAATTATAGCATTAAAGTAGTACGGTAATGAATATTATTTATGCTAATTAATTGAGAATAATTCAATTATTAATGAAAATATATCGATTTTCAATGCCCTGCGATTGAGCGTAATAATAAGAAGGCATTGTGGCGTCACTATGAGGAGATCGGCAAAATGTTGGCACATTTCACACGATTCGCCGCCTATAACAAATGGGCGAATGACAAGCTCTATGACGCCTGTGATCAGCTGTCGGACGAGGAATATTTTGCCAAACGGCAGGCATTCTTCGGATCGATCCACGGCGTGCTGAACCACATGATGGTGGGGGACACAATTTGGACCTCCCGCTTGCACGGGACGTCGCCGGTGATCGCATTGAACGCCGAACTGTATGACCGCCGCGATACGCTGCGCGAGGCGCGGCAAAAGATGGACGGCGATATCATCGCCTATATTGACGGGCTGTCGGAAGCCGACATCGCTGGCGATGTGACTTATAAGACGACCAGCGGCGATCCGTTCACATCGGAACTAAGTTTCATCCTGCAGCATTTTTTCAATCATCATGCGCATCATCGCGGGCAGGCGCATGACCTGCTAAGTCAGACCAGCGTTGAGCCGCCGGTGCTCGATTTGTTGTATTACGCTCGGGGCTAAAGGGGCAGAAACAGGTTGCGCGTATCGCCGGCCCCGCCTATTGGGCTGGCATGGCTTCTTCCGACCCGCCACAGGCTGCGGCGCTCTCGGACTCCTCCGTTGGTGTCCGGCTATCGCTGTTTTACATCTTCTTCTTTATCAACGCGGGCATCTACATGCCGTTCTGGCCGGTGTGGCTGGAAAGCCGCGGGTTGGGACCGGTCGAAATTGGCCTGCTTATTGCCGTCGGCCGGTTCGCTCGTGTCATATCGAGCCCGTTGATCGCCTATGGGGCGGATCGGCGAGGCAACCGGCGGGCGCCGCTATTGATATTGACAGGCACGACGACGGTAATTTTCCTGCTGTACCTCTATTGCGATCCCGTCTGGCAATATGCCGCCGTCGCCGCGGCGGTTGGCGCTGCATGGGGGACGATCATGCCGCTCGGCGACAGCCTGGCGATTGTGAACACACAAACCCGCAGCATCCAGTATGGCCGTGTCCGGTTGTGGGGGTCGGTCAGCTTTATTCTTGCCACGCTCGCCGGCGGCAAGATGCTCGAGTTCTGGCCGGAATCCGCGATCTTCTGGGTTTTGATGGTCAGCTTCGTGTCGTTGTTTGTGGTTTGTCTTATCTTGCCCGACACGCGGGTGGAGCCCGCGCCGATACGCATGTCGGGCATTTGGCGGCTGTTCGTGCACCCCTTGTTCGCGCTCTTCATGCTCTGCAGCGCGTTGCTCCAGACCAGTCATCTGGTCGTTTATATCTTCGGAACGCTGCATTGGCGGGCATCGGGCGTGAGCGATGGTATGATTGGCGTTCTTTGGGCTATCGGTGTCGTCGCCGAAATCGCCCTGTTCGCGGTGGGACGGCAGTTCGTTATGCGCTTCGGGCCCGGTTGGCTTTTCGTTATCGCTGCCCTGGCCGGTGTCGTGCGATGGACCATGCTCGCCGACAGCACGGCCGTACCTGTCCTGATCGCCGTTCAGACCTTGCACGGGCTGACGTTCGGCGCGGCCCATCTGGCGGCGATGGCGTTCATTGCCGATGCGATCCCGGCACGCCTGTCGGCGACGGCGCAGAGCCTGCATGGATCCGTTGCGCTTAGCGTTGCCGCGGGCGTTGTCGCGCCGATAATCGGGCCTTTATACGAGGAATATGGCGGCGGGGCGTTTCATGCGATGACGATCCTGTCGCTCGCCGGTGGCATTTGCGGAATTTTGCTGCAAAGGCGCTGGCAGGGGCGCCTGATCGTCGACTGACGGGTTTAGGTCAGGGCAGGGCGGCGAACCGTCCGGATTGGATGCCCTGTTGCCTCTTCGATATAGGCGGCCACATCGGATAGGGGCGCAACCGCGACCATCATATCCGTCGCGTTTGCGTGGACGAAACGATTGGGATCGATCCAGATACCGGCATGCCCCGGCCAGAAGACGAGATCGCCGCGTTGGAGGACCGACTGGTCGCCGGCGAAAACGACTGCGGTGCCTATTTCCTGTTCCTGCATGTCGGTATCGCGCGGGACGGATTGTCCGCATCGCGCCAGCGACACTTGGATAAGACCGGAACAGTCGAGGCCCACGCTGGTCTTGCCACCCCAGAGATAGGGCGCGCCAAGAAACCGTATCGCGACACCGCAATGATCCGCCTCGTTGTCGCCGACCGGGGCGAGGTGCCGGGAATAGATCCAGCCGCTGCCGTCCAGCGCGCTGTAGGCGCCATTCTGACCGGTGACGCGTACTGCCGCTGTCATGCTGAGCAGATCCAGCGGCGGCGTTTTCAAATCAGGTTCCGGGAAGATGTAGCTTCGCAACACCGCGACATGATGGGTAGGAGGGCTGGTATCGGCACCGAGGGTCTCCGACAGCGCATAGCCGACATAGCTGTCAGTGTCGGCTTGAAGCCAGGACCAACCATCCTTTTCGTCGAACACGGTCACGCTTTCGCCGAACAGGAGTTCGGTTTCCAGGGAGGCGTCCATCCGCGGCGCGCGGCGCAGAGGCGCAACGCCCTTGATCACGGTCTTGCGGACGCCAGAGGAGTAGCGCTCTGCGTCAACCGAACCGCGCAGATGTTCGGCTGCCAAATCCGCGCGATAGGGATGGGTCCTGGGATCGAGCGTTGCCATGGATTTGGAGATAGGCTGCTTCGCTGAACCTGTCAAATCACGCCCCTTTCGCAATGGCGGGTGAAGCGTGATAAAGGTCACCGAACAGAATTAAATAGGCGGTATTGAGAGAGGGGAAGCACCTATGAGTACGGATGCGGGTATGCGCACGGGGGGCCAGGTTCTGGCCGACCAGTTGAAGATCCACGATGTCGATACGGCATTCTGCGTTCCGGGCGAGAGTTATCTTGCCCTGATCGATGCGCTTCACGACGCCTCCAATGAGATCAAAGTCATCAGCTGTCGCCAGGAAGGCGGCGCCACGAATATGGCGGAAGCTTACGGAAAACTGACGGGGAAGCCCGGTATCGCCATGGTGACCCGCGCGCCCGGCGCCTGTAACGGGTCGGTCGGCGTGCATACCGCAATGCAGGATTCGACCCCGATGGTGATCCTGATCGGTCAGGTCGCGCGCGATCAAGAATACCGCGAGGCGTTTCAGGAAGTCGATTACCGTCAATTCTATGGTGCCCTTTGCAAATGGGTCGGCCAGATCGAGACTGCAGACCGTATCCCGGAAATGGTTAGCAAGGCGTTTCACCACGCGATGTCCGGCCGGCCGGGGCCGGTGGCCTTGGCGCTGCCCGAAGACATGTTGCGGGATCTGACCGATGTCGCCGATGCGGAGCGCTACAAAACCGTTCGGCCCGGTGTCGATCCCGCAGATATAGCGGCCATGCAGCAAATGGTGGCGGACGCTCAGCGCCCATTGATGATCGTCGGTGGGGGCGGTTGGACGGAGGCCGCCTGCGCCGACATTCTCGCTTATGCCGCGGCCAACGATCTGCCGGTTGCGGCGTCGTTCCGCTGCCAGGACATCATCGACAATAATCATGATTGCTATGCGGGTGAGCTTGGTACCAGCGTCAGTGCAGCGCTGGCGGCCCGGGTGAAGGAAGCCGATCTGCTGCTTGTCGTTGGGGCGCGGCTGGGCGAAATGACGACGTCGGGCTATTCCCTCGTCGATGCGCCGCGGCCGAAACAGAAACTTATCCATATTTATTCGGATCCGGACGAACTGGGGCGGGTCTATCAGGCGGACTTACCGCTTGCCGCTGGGGTCGATCGCTTCGCGGCGGCGGCATGCAAGGCGGCACCGGTTGGCGCCGGTGCGTGGGCGGATTGGCGGGCGTCGGCGCGCCAGGATTATCTCGAAAACCTGAAGCCCACGGCGGGCCTGCCGGGACCGGTCGACATGACCCAGATCATGGCTGAGATCCAGAACCGTGTCGGCGATAACGCTATCATTACGACAGACGCCGGGAACTTCTCTGGCTGGCCGCAGCGATATTTCAAGTACACGAAATTTCCGTCTCAGGTTGCGCCGACGAGTGGGGCGATGGGGTATTCCGTGCCGGCAGCGATCGCGGCGCGGCAGGTCTGTCCGAATCGGCCGGTCATCGGTTTTGTCGGCGATGGCGGTTTCATGATGTCCGGCCAGGAGTTTGCCACGGCGATGCATTATGGGATCGATCCTGTGATTATCGTCGTGAACAACAATGCGTATGGCACCATCCGGATGCATCAGGAACGGGATTACCCCGACAGGACGATTGCCACGGCTTTGACAAATCCCGACTTCGCGAAATGGGCAGAGAGCTTTGGCGCTTTCGGTGCAACCGTTGAGCGGACAGAAGATTTTGCCGCCGTCTTTGACGCTGCACTTGGCGCGGGCCGTATTGCTTTGATCGAAATCCGTCTTGATGTCGAAGTCATAACGACTCGGACGACTTTGTCGGCTATCCGTGATGCTGGACGGGCACGCAGGGCATCGTAGACAAGGCGGCGGATATCGTATAGGGAGACGCGTTCGCAAATATGCGGTCACGGAACTGTTACAGGACTGAAACCTGTTTGCTGTGTCTCGTACATCGCGTTAAGGTGAGCATTATGGGTTAGGGAACGCAGCGAAATTGTCGTTTCCGTTCTAGTTTTCGTGGCGAAACCGCGATTTCGGGAAAGCCTAATAAGCAAATTGAACAGAGAGTTTCACGGTCACGGGAGTAAAGACGACTATGCGAAAAACACTTCTACTTACGACAGCTGTTGCGCTGGCGACCTTCGGCATGGTGTCCGCAGGGTCGGTAGGGACAGCGTCGGCACAGGAGGTCAAAGGGCCGAAAGTTACGTTCAAGCTTTCGCTCTGGGGCAAACGCCGCGCGTTTAGCGAAGGGTTGGAGTTCATTTCCAGCGAGGTCAAGAAACGGACCGGCGGAAATTTCCAAATTAAACTCTACTATGGCGAACAGCTCTCCAAGAGTAAGGAGAATCTGGACAGCATTGCAGTCGGCGCGGTTGAGGCGGCGCTGTTCTGCGCGGCTTATCATCCCGGCAAAAACAAGCCGCTCAACGTGCTCGACTTGCCGTTCCTGCCGCTGACGAACCTAGAAGTTATGCGAATCGTTCACGAGAAGGTCTATCAGCATCCCGCCGTGAAGAAGGCATTGGCAAAGTGGAATGCGACCGTCTACATGTCGAATATCCTGCCGCAGTATGAATATATGGGCAAGGGAACGCCGCCGTCGAAAGTTTCCGATTTCAAGGGCAAGCGACTGCGCGCCCTGGGTGGCATGGGCCGTTCGGCAAAGGCGATCGGTGCGACGCCGACGACAATGCCGGCATCCGAAACCTATACTGCGCTGCAACGCGGGACGGTCGATGCGATCGGGTTCCCGATGACATATACCTTTAGCGCTTACAAGCTTGATGAGATCGCTGACTGGGTGACGACGAACATGTCGCTCGGCACGGTTAACTGCCCGATCGTCTTCAATACGAAGGCCTACGACGCTCTGCCGCCGCAGTACAAAAAGCTGCTGGAAGACCTCAAACTGCCGGCGTCGAAAGCGCAAGCAGCGGCTTATATCGCGAAGGACAAGGTCAATCTCGCGAAATGGCCGAAAATGATGAAGATGGTCAAGATCGACGAGAAGGAAATGGCCGAATTCCGCCGCGTTGGCGGTCAGCCATTGTGGAACGACTGGGTCAAGGAAAACGAGGGCGATATTCCCGCTCAAGAACTTCTTGATCTTGTTCTGAAGACGGCAAAAGAAGCGTCGATGAAGAAATAGGCGCTGAGTCTGGTTCAGAGAGGCTGTCGGGAGGACGTTAAGACCCGATAGCCTCTCTTTACTTCCGTCCACTTAGATCTCTGGAACCGAATATGGCAACTCATGATGGTGTCGAGTTGAGCCCCGCGGCGCAGCGGCTGGCGACGTTTGACGAAGTGTACTTCAAATTAGAGCGTTTCCTGAATCTCATCGCCGCGCTGACGATTTTGGGGCTGATGTTCGTTGGAACCTATCAGGTATTTGGCCGCAAGCTCCTTAATTTTCCGGTTCCCGGCTACGTCGATGTCGTTGAAATCGCGATGACGGCGTTTGCTTTTTTGGGCATTGCCTATTGCCAGAAACTTGGCGGCCATATCCGCATGGAAATAATTCTGGGCCGCTTCAAGGGGCGGTTACTGTATAGTGTGGAGCTGTTCGGCACTGTGGCCATCATGTTGATTATTGGAATTCTGATCTTCTACACATGGGATCATTTCATGCGGGCATGGACGATCGGCGACAGTACAATCGATATTGAGATCATATTGTGGCCATCTAAATTGGTCGTGCCGTTGGCGTTCACCGTCTTGATGGGACGCCTGCTACTGCAGGCTGCGGGGTTTGCCCGGTTGATTAAGAATCCCGATGCGGCGCTGATTGCCGTCCCCCATATCGAAACCGTGGATGAGCAGGCGCAACATGAGATCGATGCAGGCCTTGCCGGCGAAGAAGAAAAGGTAGACCTGTTGGCGCGCAACAAGGCGGAGGCCGACTGATGGATGATTTTACAATTGGTCTAATCGGCACCGGTTCTCTGCTGGTCCTGGTTTTCGTTGGTGTCCGCGTTTTTGCGGCCGCTGCCATCGTTGGGTTGTTCGGCACGATAGCGATCGTGGGTTGGGACGCGGGGGCCGGAATCACCGGCACTATTCCCCATTCGAAATCGATCAACTACGTTCTTAGCGTGTTGCCGATGTTTATCTTGATCGGCTTCATCGCCTATCACGCTGGACTGACACATGCATTGTTCAATGCCGCGAGAGCTTGGTTCGGCTGGGTTCCTGGTGGCCTTGCGGTGGCCAGTGTGTTCGCGACGGCGGGCTTCGCCGCCGTGTCGGGTGCCAGCACGGCGACGGCTGCGGTCTTCAGCCGCGTTGCTATCCCGCATATGCTGGAAAATGGTTATGACAGGAGATTGGCTGCGGGCGTAGTCGCGGCGGGGGGGACGCTGGCGTCGCTGATTCCGCCGAGCGCAATTCTCGTTATTTACGCCATCATTGTAGAGGAATCGGTTGGCGCATTGATTCTTGCCGGATTTTTGCCGGGTCTCGTCTCCGCGCTGATCTATGCCGGTTTGATCATCGGCCAGTGCATGTGGAAACCCGAATTGGGCCGGCCGATTAAGTCGCCGCCGATGGCCGAAAGAATCAAGACGATACCAGGCACGTTTCCTATTTTTGCCGTTGTCGCGATCATCTTTTATTCAATGATGTCCGGTTGGGCGACACCGACAGAAGCCGGCGCCCTTGGTGCATTTGTCGTTTTGGTGATTGCATTGTTCAGGGGCATGAAATGGGGCCAACTGGAAGACGCGCTGATCGAGACAGCCAAACTGACTGTCATGATCTTTGCGTTGATCTGGGGCATCCTGATCTTCGTTCGCTTCCTTGGGTTCGCCGGGCTGCCGCAGGCATTCGCGGAGTGGCTTGTCACCCTGCCTCTGCCGCCCGTCGTCGTCATGATCATGATCCTGCTCGGCTATGCCGTGCTCGGCATGTTCATGGATGCGATCGGCATGCTGCTCCTGACATTGCCCGTGGTGTATCCCGCCGTAATCGCGCTCGGATACGATCCGATCTGGTTCGGTATCATCGTCGTGAAGATGTGCGAGGTGTGCCTCATCACCCCCCCGGTGGGCTTAAACTGTTACGTTGTGGCTGCGGTCAGACCGGATATTCCATTGGGCGATGTGTTCCGGGGAATCGGACCGTTCTTCGCCGCCGATGCGGCGACGATCGGTGTGTTCCTGGCCTTCCCCGGGATCATTACTTGGCTGCCTGAACTGGCGAAATCCTGGAACTGAACAGCAGGCCGATAGGCTTTTGCATTTTGGTTTTAGATTGCGGTCTTAGGCGAATAGTTTGTCGATGTCGTCCTGCGAGATGGACTCACCGGGTAGTTGTGGTCCGTTGAGCAGGGCTTCGTCGCCGTCGCGGGTGTCCTCTTCGCCGAATTCCTGACGCAGCGCCTCGATGTCGTCGCGGCCCCATAGATCGACCATCGCGTTCACGCGTTCCTCGACGAACTGCATCGATTTGACGATCCGGTTGACCCGCTGGCCGGTGATATCCTGAAAGGTACAGGATTCAATAGCGGCCATGGTTTTCTCGGTTATCTGGTCGCAGAGCAGGTGCACGCGTCCCACCGCCCCACTGGCGCGAATTTCTTCGACGAATGTGTCGATTTCTTCAATTTGTTCGAGAATATTGTCGGTTTCCTGCTCGGTTGACGTGACAATTTCGTCAAGATGCTCGGACACCGACTGAAAGTGGGTCCGTTCATCCATGCGGCAGTTCATCTGCACGATTTCTGTGCGCAAGCTCTGGATATACTTGAAAAGATTAAATATTTCCGAGCGCAACTTATCGTTTTCCCTCTGCAGGGCCGTCATTACTGATACTCCTGACCGATCGCCTTTACCACGACGCATCGTGATATTCGGATTTCTTGATTTCGGAAATATTAACGACGTCATTAATTTTGCTTTAGACCGCGCGGAGTTTACGGCGTAGGGATGGTCCTGCTACAAATTAACAGCATCTGAAAGTCAGGATATTAACCAAATGGCGGAACACGCCGCCCTAATTGTGCATGTTTGAGCTCACATGTTTGCCGGCTCCTAGACCGGATCGGGGTTTTTCGGAATCGCTTTTAGCGATCCGACAACCGCGTGAATCCGGTCTACCAACTTGAAAATAGAGCAAATTCACAGGATTAGACGGAACCGGAAACGGTTCCGTCTAATCCTGATTTGCTCTAGGCGCCTTCCGGAACAACGAACCAACACACAGAAAGACCAACCAAAATGAGTGAAGCCACGCGCGCGCCCGGTGCTCTCGCCGGCAAGCGTGTCATCGATTTGACGCGCGTTTTAGGCGGTCCCTATTGCACCCAGATCCTGGGCGATCATGGCGCCGAAATCATCAAAATCGAACCGCCGCAAGGCGACGAGGTGCGCGATTGGGGGCCGCCCTTTCACGAAGGAGATGCGTCGTATTTTATCGGCCTTAACCGCAACAAACGCTCGCTTGGGCTCGACCTGTCGAAGCCTGAGGGGCGGGACGTGCTCATGCGCCTGCTGGAAAACGCCGATGCCCTGATCGAGAACTACAAGCCGGGAACGATGGAGCGCTGGGGAATCGGCTATGAAGACGTCCTGAGCCAGCGTTTCCCCGAGCTCGTGCACTGCCGGATCAGCGGCTATGGCGGCGACGGGCCGCTCGGCGGCTATCCGGGCTATGACGCGATCATTCAGGGCACGGCAGGGTGGTTCAGCGTTAACGGCACGCCGGACACTGGGCCCACACGGGTTGGCATTCCCATGGTCGATATGGGAACCGGTCTTTACGCCGCTATTGCGATCCTGATGGCCATAATCGAGCGTGGAAGCTCTGGCCGCGGGCAATATATCGATATGACCCTGTTCGACAGCGCTGTTGCGTTGATGCATCCCTACCTCATCAACTACCTGCTGTCTGACACGGTGCCGACGGCAACGGGGAATGCGCACCCCAATGTCAGTCCGTACGATAAGTTCCGCACGAAAACCGTCGATATCTTCTTCGGATGCGGTAACGACCGGGCGTTCGGGAAACTATGCACCGTTCTCGGGCGGCCCGACTTGCCGGAAGACCCCCGTTTCAACTCGAATGGCGGCCGGGTGACGAACAGGGAGGCGTTAACCGGCGAGCTCGAAAGCGTGCTCGTGAAACTCGATGGCGAGGCGATCTGTGAGAAGCTGCTTAAGGCCGGCGTTCCTGCCGGTCCGGTTCTCGATACGGCCCAAATGTATCATCACGAACACACCAAATATCGGGAAATGGCGGTGTCGAAGGACTGGTACAAAATGAGCGGAATACCCATCAAGCTCTCGCGGACTCCGGGATCGATCCGCAGCCTGCCGCCGAAGTTCGGCGAGCATGGCCGCGATATCCTTGCCGAAGCCGGTTACGAAGCCGGCGAAATCGATGCTCTGGTCGAGGGTGGAACGGTTCTGGAGCAGCGCCGGAGCTGATCCGCTCTATCTTAATAGTTGAGAGCAGATTCACGCGATTCCAATTAATCCCGATCTGCTCTAGGGTTTGCGCAGCAGGAAGGCGGGAACGTGTTCGTCCTGGCCGAAGGGCACGGAATTTCCGATGTCGTCCCGTTCGGCGATGACCGATGGCTCCGCCTTGCGTGTCTCGGCCTTGCGATTTCTGTTCTGGCTTGGCGCGGCCGCTTTCGAAGCGGACGGCTTGTCGCGCCGATTGTTGCTTCGCCGCCGTGCCTGCGGCCTGCTTTCGACGGGCTTCTCGTCAGCTTTCGGCGATGTATCGGATTCGCCGGCCTGAAAGCCCTCTATTTTCGGAATCGGATACCCGATCAGTTTTGCGATTGATTCGAGATACCGCTTATCTTCCGAGGTCGCAAGTGTGATCGCGCGCCCCTGTTTTCCGGCACGGCCGGTGCGGCCGATGCGGTGAATGTAGTCGTCCGCATGGGTCGGTACGTCGAAATTGAAGACATGGCTCATTGAGGGAATGTCGAGACCTCTAGCCGCGACGTCCGAGCAGACGAGAATGTTGAAGCCACCTGCTTTGAACTTGTCCAGCGTTTCGGTACGGCTGTACTGGTCCATGTCGCCGTGCAGGGCGCCTGCCTTGAAACCATGGCGTTGCAACGAGCGGTGCAGGACACCAACATCGCGTTTGCGGTTGCAGAAGATCAGTGCGTTCTGCACCGATTCCGCACGGATGAGATCGCGCAACGTCTTACGCTTGTCTTTTGCGCTGACCCTGATCAGGGCCTGGGATATGGTCTCTGCGGCGGTCGCCGGCGGGGAAACGGAAACTTCTTTCGGATTGCTGAGAAATTTGCTTGAAAGTCGGCGAATTTCAGGCGGCATGGTTGCGGAAAAGAACAGCGTCTGGCGCATTTGCGGCAAGAGACTGACAATCTTTTCGACATCGGGCATGAACCCCATATCGAGCATACGGTCAGCTTCGTCGATCACCAGGATCTTAACGTCCCGAAGCAGGACCTTGCCCCGTTCCGCGTGATCGAGCAGACGCCCCGGTGTTGCGATGAGCACATCGACCCCGCGATCGAGCGCCGTATTCTGCTCGGCGAACGATACACCACCGATCAACAGCGCCTTCGAAAGCTTATGGTGCTTACCGTAGACTTCAAACTGTTCGGATACCTGTGCTGCGAGTTCGCGCGTTGGTTCCAAAATCAATGAGCGCGGCATGCGTGCCCGTGTACGACCGTGCGCCAGAATCTCGATCATGGGCAAGGTGAAGGATGCTGTCTTTCCGGTTCCCGTCTGGGCACAGCCCAACAGGTCCCGATTCATCAGCACATAGGGTATCGCCTGTGATTGGATAGGCGTCGGCGTATCATACCCCGCGTCCGTAACGGCACGCAGGACATCTTCGCTAAGTCCGAGGTCGGAAAACTTCATGTAGTCGATTTATTGTATCGGAGGATTGCCAAAATATAAGGCCCGGCATTTCGCCGCGGATCGTAAGGTCTTCCAGCGTCGTGTCAACGAAATTACACCACCGTACGACCCTACATTCAAAGATATGGGGGCGTTAACCATGAAATGCCAGCGATAATATAGGTTTTATTGTACCTGCGGCGCTACGTCGCTATCAGTGTATTCCTTTCGAGTGTTTGCCATTTGTAATCGAAGGATCGCGTCATGACCGATACGCCGCCGCTTTTGCTTATTCCAGGGTTGCTCTGTGACGCGTCACTTTGGGTGCATCAGTCGCGCTTCCTCGCTGACGTCGCCGACGTGCAGGTTGTCGAAACGATAAAAGATGAAACCTTGGGCGATATCGTGACGCGCGCGCTGGCAGACGCGCCGCCGCAATTTGCACTCGCCGGATTGTCGATGGGCGGCTACATCGCGTTCGAATTCATGCGTCGTGTGCCGGAAAGAATAACCCGGCTTGCGCTACTCGATACATCCGCCCGCGCCGACGATGAGGACACTCTGCAGCGCCGCAGAGGGTTTATCGAGCTGGCGGAGCAAGGCAAGTTCAAAGGGGTGACACCGCGCCTGCTGCCGGCCTTCGTGCATCCTGACCGGCTGACAGATACTCCACTTGTCGATGCTGTGACGCGCATGACCGAGAATGTCGGCAAGGACGCCTTCCTACGGCAACAACGGGCGATAATGGCGCGGCCGGACAGCCGTCCCAATTTATCGGAGATCGCCGTTCCGACAGTGGTGATTTGCGGCCGACAGGACGCCGCAACACCACTTGAGTTGAGCATTGAGATCGCGGACGGCATTCCCGGCGCTAGGCTCTGTATTATCGAAGAATGCGGCCATTTGTCGACGATGGAACGGCCGCACGCGGTAACGGCGCTGATGCGGGACTGGCTGCTAGGCTAATTCTATCGACTAGACGTCGATGTCGGTCACGAACTTTGCGTTTTCCTGGATATAGTTGAACCGGCTTTCCGGTTTCCGGCCCATTAGCGCTTCGACGAATTTCGCCGTTTGACGGGCATCGTCGGATTGCTCGGGATCGGCTGCGCTGGGAATATCGACTCGTAACAAGGTTCGCTTGGTCGGATCCATCGTCGTCTCGCGCAATTGTCCGGGCGGCATTTCGCCCAGCCCTTTGAAACGGCTGATTTCGATTTTCCCTTTGCCCCTGAAGCCGTTTTTAAGCAGTTCTTCGCGGTGCGCGTCGTCGCGCGCGTAATGCGTGACGGCACCTTGAGTCAGGCGATAGAGCGGGGGTTGTGCGATGTAGAGGTGACCGTTGTCCACCAGACCCGGCGTCTCGCGATAGAAGAAAGTCATCAGAAGCGCCGCGATATGAGCGCCGTCGACATCGGCGTCGGTCATAATGATAACGCGCTCGTAGCGGAGTTTATCGTCGTCGTAATCGCTGCGCGAACCGCAACCCAAAGCCTGCAGGAGATCGCGCAATTCCTGGTTCCCCGCCAGCTTGTCGGCGGAGGCGCTAGCCACATTCAGTATCTTGCCGCGCAGTGGCAGGATCGCTTGCGTTTCGCGGATCCGTGCCTGCTTTGCCGATCCGCCTGCCGAGTCGCCTTCGACCAGGAAAATCTCGGTGCCCTCGGCGCCGTTGCGGGTGCAATCGGTAAGCTTGCCGGGCAGGCGCAATTTCCGCGTCGGCGTCTTGCGGGCCATGTCCTTTGCCGCGCGCCGCCGCTGCCGGTCCTCGGCGCGCTCGAGCATCCGCTCCAGCAGATCGTTGGCCGCGGATGGGTCGTTTGCCAGCCAATGATCGAAATGGTCCTTGACCGCGCCTTCGACCAGTTTCGTGGCGTCGGACGACGAAAGCTTTTCCTTCGTCTGTCCTTGAAATTGCGGATCTTCCACGAAGACGGACAGCATGACGCAAGCGCCGCCGATCGCATCCTCGGCAGTGATTTTCGACGCCTTCTTGTTACCGCTCATCTCACCGTAGGCACGCATGCCTCTCGCCAACGCCGTGCGCAGCCCTGCCTCATGGCTGCCGCCTTGCGGGGTGGGTACCGTGTTGCAGTAAGAGGAGACAAAACCATCTTCGTCGCGCGGCCAGCAAATTGCCCATTCGACTTTTCCGGCGTCCTTCGCGGCGGAGACCGTGCCGGTAAAGGCGGTGGCAGTGATCGTTGGACGCGCGTCCACGGTGGCGCTCAGATAGTCCGCGAGGCCGCCTGGAAAGCGCAGCGTATCCGTCTGAGGTGTTTTCCCGTCGTCGCGAAGATGTTTGGGGTCGCATGTCCAGCGGATTTCCACGCCGCGGTACAAATAGGCCTTGGAACGGGCCATTCGGTATAGCCGGCTTGCACGGAAGTGCAGCTTGGCACCGAAAATCTCGGGATCGGGATGAAACGTGATCGTCGTGCCGCGCCGGTTCTGAATGGCACCCTTGTCGCGCAGTTTGCCGGCCGCTACGCCGCGCGAGAAGGCCTGCGTGAACAATTTGCGGTCCCGGGCAACACTGACCTCGAGACGGTCGGATAGCGCGTTGACGACCGAGATCCCGACACCATGAAGGCCACCGGAGGTCTGGTATGATTTCCCGGAAAACTTACCGCCCGAATGCAGGGTCGTGAGGATTACCTCCAGCGCAGATTTGTTTTTGAACTTCGGATGCGGATCGACCGGAATACCGCGTCCATTATCGCTTACCGTCAGCGATCCGTCTTCGAGCAACGATACGTCGATGCGGCTCGCGTGGCCGGCAACCGCTTCGTCCATCGCATTGTCGAGGACTTCCGCGGCAAGGTGATGCAGTGCTGCCTCGTCGGTGCCGCCGATATACATGCCGGGGCGATGCCGTACCGGTTCGAGGCCTTCCAGGACTTCAATGTCCTTGGCGGTGTAGCTGCCAGGGTTATCCGAGGTATTTTGAAAGAGATCTGCCATGGCGGCATTATAGATTTTGCGCCCTGAGAGGCAAGCTCATAGGGTGTTTCGAGTCTGACAGATCACAATATCTGGTATTCTAAACGCTGCGACCGGTGCGGCTTACGCAGCAGTTCTGGTGGCCTTGCGGCAGTAGTCCCGGGCCCATCTATCCTCGGCGACAAAATTAGGAAACTCGTCCCAATATCCTTCGAAACTGCCACTTTTCCGGTTCGGAACTTGCCATCCTTGATATGCGCGAGGATATGGCGAACCTTGAAGGTGTCGTCCAGTCGCCGACAGATATACCAAACTCCGACTCCTTCGAAGTCGAATCGCACATCGACAACAATGCGATCCTTTGCCTTTTCGCGCTGATAACACCTGAAATCAACCGGACCGCTGTCTGAATCGCGCGGGTCGTAGAGGGCGAATACGTAAACGTCGGCTTGCGCAACCAGGCGGCGGATCTCTGTCGCGATCAGCTCCTCCATTGCAAACTTAAGATTCGTCACGTTTTTAAACATAAAGTCAGGTGAGTTCATAAATTCATAATATTTAAATTTATAAAACAAGCAACAAAATATCAACATGAAATAAATAAAAATTATGATCAAAAATTAACAGTAATAAAGTGTATGAAATACACATATAGAAGTAATATTTATTCCAATTAATTTTTGTGGAAAATTTTTAGTCGATCTAATACTACATAAAAATTTTGGTTATTGTTGGTCAAATTATCTTATTGGCTTTAGAATGCCGAGCTCTCAAAATTGGAAAGGGATGACCTCATGCAACTGCGGATGATATTCGGAAGCTTGCTGCTGCTCGGGAGCACGACGGCGCTTGCGGGCGAAGCCGATGTGGTTGCGGTCGATGTCACAAAGCAGAGCGAGCGAAGATACGAATTCAGCGTTACCCTTCGCCATGCGGACGAGGGCTGGGATCATTACGCCGACGCCTGGCAGGTCTTGGCGCCCGACGGAACGGTGCTGGGAACGCGCACGCTGTATCATCCGCACGTAAACGAACAACCATTCACACGGTCTCTATCGGGCGTCGCGGTGCCGGCCGGCTTGAATGAAGTTATTGTCCGCGCGCATGACAAAGTGCACGCCTATGGTGGACGCGAACAGCGGGTCAAATTGCCCTAATACCAAGGGTCACTATCAGCGCTCCTCGGTACGACAGCCTATTCTCGATTTCAGGCAATAAAAAAAGCCCCCGCCGAACCGGTCGGCAGGGGCTTTGGTTCGTGCTCAGATCAAACCGAGTAGTACATCTCGAACTCGGCCGGGTGCGGCGTCATCTGGATCCGCTGTACTTCTTCTCTCTTAAGTTCGATATAGGCGTCGATCTGATCGTCGCCCATGACGTCGCCGCGTTTCAGGAATTCCCGATCGGCGTCCAGTGCATCGAGCGCCTGCTCCAGAGAACTGGAAACAGTTGGGACGTCCGCGAGTTCCTCTGGCGGCAGATCGTAAAGATCCTTATCCATCGGATCGCCCGGATTGATCTTGTTTTCGATACCGTCGAGCCCTGCCATCAGCATTGCGGTGAACGCGTAGTAGGGGTTCGACGCGGCATCGGGAAAGCGTATTTCGACACGCTTGCCGTTCGGGCTCGCGACATGCGGAATGCGGCAGGAGGCTGACCGGTTGCGGGCCGAATAGGCCAGCAGGACCGGGGCCTCGAAGCCCGGCACCAGCCGTTTGTAGCTGTTCGTCGTCGAGTTGGTGAAGGCGTTGAGGGCGCGCGCATGTTTCATGATGCCGCCGATGTAATGCAGGCAGCTCTCGGACAGGTCGGCATACTGCGATCCGGCAAAGGTATTGGATCCGTCTTTCCAGATCGACTGATGGACATGCATGCCGGAGCCGTTGTCGTCCATGACGGGCTTGGGCATGAATGTTGCGGTTTTGCCGTAGTTATGTGCGACCATGTGCGTCACATACTTGTAGATCTGCATGTTGTCGGCGCAGCGCAGCAGCGTATCGAACTTAATGCCCAGCTCGTGCTGCGATGGAGCGACTTCGTGATGGTGTTTTTCCATCGTCAAGCCCATCTCGCCCATAGTGGTCACGATCTCTGCGCGAAGATCATTACCCGCGTCGACCGGCGGGACGGGGAAGTAGCCGCCTTTGACCGGAGGGCGGTGGGCATAATTGCCTTCGTCGAATTTGCGGCCGGAATTGTACGGGCCCTCTTCGGAGTCGAGCTCGTAAAATGTGTGGTTCATCGAAACGTTGAAGCGGACCTCATCGAAGATGAAGAATTCCGCTTCCGGTCCGAAGAATGCCGTATCGCCGATACCGCTTGACTTCAGATAGGCTTCGGCGCGTTTCGCCGTCGAACGCGGGTCGCGCGTATAGGGCTGTCCGGAGAGCGGCTCGTAAATGTCGCAGTAGATAATGAGCATCGGCTGCGCCGCAAACGGATCCATCACGGCCGTCGACAGGTCCGGCATGAGGGTCATGTCGGATTCATTGATCGACCGCCAGCCGGCGATCGAGGATCCGTCGAACATGACGCCGTCGGTGAAGGCGTCCTCGTCCATCATCTCCGTGCACATGGACAGGTGCTGCCATTTACCCCGCGGATCGGTGAAGCGGAGATCGACGAATTTTACGTCGTTCTCGCTGATCATATTCATGACGCTTTTGATATCAGACATTGTCGTTCTTCCCGTTTTTTAGGTTTCTATGTGTTGATTTCCCGCGCCCAGTGGCCGCGATTGATTCCGAGGTTTCCCGTCCTTGGTATTAAACCGCGTCGGCACCCCGCTCGCCGGTACGAATTCTGATCGCTTCCTGAACGTCGGAGACGAAGATCTTACCATCGCCAATGCGGCCGGTCTTGGCAGCCGTCTGTATCGCTTCCACGGCACGCTCCGCCAAACTGTCCTCGACCACGACCTCCAGTTTGACCTTCGGCAGGAAGTCGACGACGTACTCCGCGCCCCGGTAAAGTTCCGTATGGCCTTTTTGCCGCCCGAAACCCTTCGCTTCGGTGACCGTGATGCCCTGTATGCCGACCTCCTGAAGGCTTTCCTTCACTTCATCCAGCTTGAAAGGCTTGATAATCGCCTCGATCTTTTTCATTTGCGCGTCGGCTCCCGAGCTTAGAATTCGAACGATTGCACCGCGTGCCTTCGATGCGGCAACGGCGAATGCCTATGCAAAGCAAAGCACAGGTCATGCCACAACAGGGCCTGCCGCGAAACCGCAAAAATCCGCGAATTTTGCGCCATTATACCCTCGTTAAAATCGCAACACAGACAACTATTTGTGCACTTGCCTAAATATTAGGCGGTTAAATGGCGCAAATTGCGGCGGCTCAACGCGCTTGTAACCAGACACGGATGCGCTGCAGCGCCTCGCGGATATTCTCAATGCTGTTCGCATAGGAAAATCGCAGGAAGCCTTCGCCGTATTCGCCGAAACTCGTGCCGGCCACGGTGGCGACGCCGACTTCTTCGAGTAGCCCGTCCTGTGCTTGCCGCGCCGTCATGCCCGTGCCAGAAATGTTGGGAAATGTATAGAACGCACCGCCCGGATTGACGCAGTGAAAGCCGGGGATCGCATTCAGCTCTTCGACGATAATGCGGCGGCGTTCGTCAAACGCCTCGGTCATCGTCTGCACCGCGGTTTGCGGCCCTGTCAGTGCGGCCATCCCAGCGTACTGTGTTGGCGCGTTGACGCAGGAATGGCAATTGATGGCGAGCCGCGTCGCCGGTTCGGCGAGCGCCTTGGGCCAGATCGCATAGCCGAGCCGCCACCCGGTCATGGCATAGGTCTTCGACCAGCCGTCGAGCAGAATGACCCAGTCGCGAATCGATTCATAACTCATTAGGCTGACATGCCGGCGCCCGTCATAGAGCATCTGGCTGTAGATCTCGTCGGACAGGATCACGACTTGCGGATGGTCCCGCAGCCCTTCGACGAGCTTATCGAGTTCCTCGGTCCGCAAGACACCGCCGGTCGGGTTGGCGGGACTGTTGAGGATCATCAGGCGCGTTGCTGGCGTAATGAGGCTGAGGACCTCCTCGGCGCTGAACGAGAACTCGTTCTCTTCCCGCAAAGGCATGGGCACGGCCTTGGCGCCGGAATAGTCGATGACCGACCGATAGATCGGGAAGCCCGGATCGGGATAAATGATCTCGGTGCCGGGCTCGCCAAACATCAGTATGGCGAAGAACATGGTGACCTTGCCGCCGGGCACGACGACGACATCGTCGGGATCGATGACCACACCGTTGCGCTTCTCGAAATCCGCCGCCACTGCCTCGCGCAGCGGCAAGATACCGTTCGCCGGCGTGTAGCCGTGATGGCCGTCCCGTAGTGCCTTTACCGCCGCTTCGACAATATGCTCCGGTGTCTTGAAATCCGGCTGCCCGATGCCAAGGTTGATGACGTCCATCCCCTCGGCTTCCAGCTTCGCGGCGCGCGCCAGGACCTCGAACGCGGACTCGGTTCCGAGCCGGGACATGTGTTCGGCCATCTGTATCATGATGCGTTCCCTCAATCGAAGCGGCGTGATGCCTGAATTGTCGCGTCCTTAGGACCGGTTTGTCCAGTGTATCGCGCGGGCCAGCCCGGATATCTCGCCGTATTGGTAGCCGTCATCGCGGTGTGCGGGCCCGATCCGTTAGGAGAAATCCGAAAAGCGTAGCGGTGACTACGTTTGAGGCCTTCGACGACGCGGACGGCCCGCACGGCGCGACCCTGCGGGCGGAGCGTATTGGGTGACAAGCTGTGTCGAGCCGCTTGCCCGATGTCCCCGCATCGCGCCGTGCGGCACTCCTAACCTGTCGCCCAATACGCTCCGTGACGACTACCAATACGGCGAGATATCCGGGCTAACTTGACGCGGGTCCTGCGGCGGACTAAATCAGGGCCGCGTTTATGGTGGCTGTAGCTCAGTCGGTTAGAGCGCTAGATTGTGGATCTAGAGGTCGTGGGTTCAATTCCCATCAGCCACCCCAGATATGCGAAAGGGCCGGCGAAATTTCGCCGGCCCTTTCTTTATTCAGGCAGTAACGGAACGGGCCGTTACTTACACTTCATCGACTGGACTTTTTTGCCGGCGGAATCATAGGCGTCGTAGGATTTCTTGCCCGTACTGGCGAGGTTCATCCATTTGCCTTTAACTTTTTTGCCGGTGCCTAGCTTCATCCAGTAGCCGGCGCCGAGAATTTTCCAGGATCCCTGGATCGTCTTGTCGCCGATATTGCGGTCCAGATCACCGGACGTGGCCGACGTGTTCTTGTAGAGGAAATCCTCGCCCTTGGTTTTGCCGTCTGCGCTGGTAAAGGCACAAACCTTGCTGCCCTTGGCGAAAGCTTTCGAAAGCTCAGCCGCCGTCATCGTCTTGACAGCTTCTTTCTTCATTGCGCCGTCTTTCTTCATCGCGGATTTCTCCGAAGATGCGCACGCGCCCACAGCGAGCATGGCGGCCATTGCCGTAGCGATCATGAGTTGTTTTTTCATCTTTGTCCCTCCTGAGTATCCCCCCCGAACATCGGAGCAGGTTAGGCTGCGTTTTTTGTTCGGTCCGTAAACGGAACGGTACCAGCGACAGTGAAACGCGAACTGTACCAGTCAGCGTCTTTTAAGTCGTCGCTAGAATCACGGAAAAACCGCTGGATTTCAAGCCTTAAGAACGGCCAAAAACGAAGCTTAGCGATGCTTGTTTAGGAAATGCAGCAGGTCCTTGGCGCAACGGTCCGGGTCGGAGTCGGTGATGTTGTGGCGTTTTCCGTCATACACGACCAGTTCCGAGCCAGCGATGGCGTCGCGGCAGAATTCGTACTCTTCCATAGATTGATTTGGGTCGCCGCCGGGCACGACAAGCAGGGTCGGGCATTTGATCTCGCCGAGCCGGTCGGCGAAATCCACGCCGGACATTAGCGTGACGAAACGCACCAGGAGATCCGGGTTGTTCTGGGCCGCTTCGTCCAGGAACCATTCGACGAAGCCGGGGTCGACCTCGTCGAGATTGAACCGGTCGGTAATGGTGTTCGACAAAAACGCACGCACGCCGATGGTTTGAATTGCGGTTGTCCACGCCGTGTAGTCGGTATGCCCCGCCGACATTTTAAGACCCGGGATCGCAGCAAAGCCGCCGAGCGTGGCGACCCGTTCCGGTTCGACGACCGCCGCATGCATTGCGATGATGCCGCCGGCTGAGGAACCGGCCAGATGGGCGCGGTCGACGCCGAGTTCGTCCATCAGCTCGAACACGTCCTGCGTCAGCCGCTCCAGCGACAATTGACCCTCGCCGGGGATTTCGGACCGGCCGTGCCCGCGGAGGTCCATCCGGACGACCCGAAAGTCGCGGCACAGAGTCGGCACCCAGGCATACAGCCGCCGGGTGCTGCCCATCGCCGCGTGTAGCAGGATAAGCGTATCGGCGTCGCGCCACGGATCGGTAAAGTCGTCGACCTGGTAGGCCAGTTGGAGCCCGTCGCTGGCTTTGAAATGTTGCATGACTATTGTCTCTACGCGGCTACCGAAACGGTTCGCAGAATGCCGTCGTCCGGTCCGACCGTCATCGGCGTCCAGTTTTGCGAGCGCACATAATCCGGCCGCGGATTTTCGACGTCGACGGGACGGTTCGCCACCCTGTTGAAACAAAAATAGGCCTGGCAGCGGTCTTGGGCCGACAGGTTGTGGCCGGAGGCGTGCAAGTTGTTGCAGTGGAAGATCGCCGCTGTGCCCGCTTTGCCGGTCACCGGTATCGGGTCCGGATAGCGGGCAATCATATCTTGCATTTTGGACGGCCCGACGGCCCAGAGTTTGTAGGCGGTCGACTCGTCGAAAAAAGGATCGTGCCGGCCTTCGCGATGACTGCCGGGCAGCAGATAGAGGCAGCCGTTGAATTCCGTCGCGTCGTCGAGCATGACGACCATGGTGGTCAACTGCGGTTCGGCGATGCCGTCGAGATGCCAGGCGCCGAAATCCTGGTGCCATGGCCAGGCGGATCCTTGGATGGCCGCCTTCATGTTGATCTTGCAGTGGTGCATGTACAGTGCGTCGTCGCCGAGAACCTGCTGCGCCGCGCCAAGCACGCGCGGTGTCCGGCACGCCGCGTGGAAGGCAGGGGAGGCGGTATGGCCGTCCGCTTCGTGCATGCGGAAAATCGTCTTCGCCGGACCGCCTTCTTCCTCGCGGAAGATGCACTCGGAATCGATCTTCGAGACGCGGTCGACCTCACCGCGCAGGGCCGCCACTTCTTCTGGCGAAAATAGCTCGGGGAAGATCAGGAATCCATCCTCGTCATATTGCGTGCGCTGGGCTTTTGTCAGTTCCATGGCATGTCTCTCCGCTGGACCTTGAAAGCTAACGGCATCGAACAACCGATTGTCAATGCGCCTACTCGGCAAGAATGCAGGCGGCGGACTGGCCATCCCAATCGTTCCGCAGCGGCGGCTCGCTGTCCGCGCAGGCGGGTGTTGCGATCGGGCAGCGGGTCCGGAAGCGGCAGCCGCTCGGCAGGGCGCCCGGGTCTGGCGGTTCGCCCTCGAGCCAGAAATCGTCCGTCACCCGGGGACCGCCGATTTGCGGAATGGCTGACAAGAGGGAACGGGTATAGGGGTGCCGGGGGTTTTCGAAGATCGCCTCGGTATCGCCGATTTCGACGATCTTGCCGAGATACATGACGGCGATCCGGTCGCAGATCATGCGCACTACGGACAGGTCGTGTGAGATGAAGAGGTACGTCAGATTGAATTGTTTTTGAAGATCAAGAAACAGATTGAGGATCGTCGCCTGCACCGATACGTCGAGGCCCGATGTCGGCTCGTCGAAGATGATTAGACTCGGCTGCAGCGTAAGGATACGCGCCAGCCCGACGCGGCGCTGCTGCCCGCCACTGATTTCGTGCGGGTACAGGTCGAGATGACCTTTGGGGAGGCCGACGGCCTGGAGGATTTCCGCGACCCGGTCGTCCCGCTCCGCACGCGACTGCTTGGTGTGAATGACCAACGGTTCGTGCAGCGCCCGGCCGATCTTCCAGCGCGGATCCAGCGATGCCCCTGGATCCTGATAGGAATATTGCAGGTGCCGGCGCAAGGCCCGGTCCTGGGCTTGGCCTTCCGCACCGATCTCCGCGCCTTCGAACATGATGTGTCCGGCGCTAGGCCGGTGAATTCCCATGAGAGTCTTGCCCAGGGTCGACTTGCCGCAGCCGCTTTCCCCCACAACGCCGAGGATTTCGCCGCGGCGCACGGAAAAGGAAATGTCGTCCACGGCTTTAAGCCAACCGGTCCGGCGTTTCCAGGCGTTACGGATCGGGAAGTACTTGCGCAGCATGTCGACCGATAGGATCGGTCCGCCGCTGTTGCCGGCGATATCGGTCACGAGGCCGCCGCCATTTTTTTTATGGGATGATAGCAACGCACCCAATGCTGTGCGTCGATCGTCTCCGGATCGGGCCGGGCCTGGGCGCAGGCGTCCGTCGCGAAATCGCAGCGCGGGTGAAACCGGCAACCCGTCGGCGGATTGATCAGCGCCGGGATCTCGCCGGCGATGCCCTCGATGCCGCGCTCGCGACTCGGCAGGCTGTCCAACAGGCGTTTGGTGTAGGGGTGGGAGGGGCGGTTGAAGAAACCGCTGCTGGGCGCGGACTCCATCTCCTGACCGGCATACATGACGGTCACCGAGTCGCAAATCTCATAGGCGGTGCCGAGATCGTGCGTGGTGAACAGGACGGCGACGTTTCGTTCCGACGCCAGCTGACGCAGCAGCTTCAGGATTTGCGCCTGTATCGTGACATCGAGCGCCGTCGTCGGTTCGTCCGCGATGATCAGCTTAGGGTCCGGCAGCAGCGCCATCGCGATCATCAGACGCTGACGCTGGCCGCCGGAAATTTCGTGCGGGTATTTCTTGAGGATCTGCTCCGGCTGCGGAAGCTGTACCGTGTTGAGCAGTTCGATGACGTGTTGCCGGTCCGCTTCAAATCGCTGCCTGGGATATCGGGACAGCAGGCCGCGTTTGCTGTCGCCTTGGAGCCGCGGCGATTTCCACCGCATCAGTTCCATAACCTGGGTGCCGATGGTGAACACAGGATTGAAGGAACTATAGGGGTCCTGCGGAATGAAGGTGATGTCGCGGCCGCGGATGTTCGTGGAAAGATGTTCGGCCGGTCGCTTCAAAAGATCGTCGCCGAGAAAGTGGACGGTGCCGGCATCGATACGCGCGGCATTTGTGGGCAAGACACCGAGGATGGCGCGCGCCAGCGTGGTCTTGCCACAGCCGCTTTCGCCGACGAGCCCAACGATTTCACCCTGTCCGATGGTCAGGTTCACATAGTCGAGTACGTGGGCGATACCGCTGTCCGAGCCGAAGCTCACCTTGAGGTCGCGCACCGCCAGCAGTTCATCGGTCATTGCTGGGGCTCCGGCGAATTTTGGGGTCCAGGATGTCACGCAAGCCGTCGCCAAGCAGATTGAACGCCATCACCACGAGGAAGATGGCGATCCCCGGAACCGTTGCATACCACCAGGCTTCCGGCAGGAATTCGCGGGACTCGGATATCATGCGGCCCCATTCGGGTGAGGGGGCGGGCGCGCCGAGGCCGAGGAAACCCAAAGTGGCGGCGGTCAGAATCGTCCCGCCCATGCCAATCGTCGTCCGCACGATGATCGAGGAGGAGATATTGGGCAGGATGTGCAGCAGCATGACCCGCGCCGGCGACGCGCCCAGCGCCAGACTCGCCTCGACGAAGATCTCGTTCTGGATGGAGCGCGTCTCGGCATAAACGAGCCGCGCCCAGAACGGCCAATAGGTCGCCGATAGAGCCAGGATAATGTTCTCGATGGCGGGGCCGAGGGTCTGCGCAATGGCGATGGCCAGGACGATCTGCGGGACCGCGAGGAAGACGTCGGACACCCGCATCAACATGTCGGAGAACCAGCCGTGATAGTAGCCGGCGACAAGGCCGATCGGTACGCCGACCAGCACGGAAGCGCCGATGGCGATCACCGCAATCGAGATCGTGATCCGGGCGCCGTATAGGATCCGACTGTAGATGTCGCTGCCCATGCGGTCGGTGCCGAACCAGTTGTTGTCGTTCGGCCCCATGAGGCGCAGCTTCGGGTGGAACTCGGCGACGTCCGCCGGGTGGGTCGATAGAAAAGGCGCCAGTCCAGCCGCCGCGAACAGCAGGATGATGATGATCAGCCCGATCAGGGCGATCCGGTCTTCGATCAACTTACGGGCGAGGAAGCGAAAAGTGTCCATGGTTACCGGTTCTCGCGCGGGTCGATGAAGCCGTGCGTGATGTCGACCAGCAGATTGACGGCAATGAACATCGCGCCGGCCAGCAGCGTAAAGCCCATGATCGCGTTGTAGTCGGACTGCAGGATCGACTGCACCGCGTAGAGGCCGAGCCCTGGCCAGTCGAAAACGGCTTCGACGACGACCGCGCCGGCCAGCAGGATTCCGAAGATCAGACCGATCTGAGTCACGGTGCCGATCAGCGCGTTACGCAGCACGTACTTCCAGATGATCGCCCGGCGCGGGAAGCCCATCGCTTCCTCGTACAGCACGTAATTGCTGTTGATCGCATCCAGAACGCCGGCGCGCGTGAACCGGACAATTGTCGCCATAGCGGGAAACGCAAGCGTGATGACCGGCAGAAGCATGTGCTCCGCCGCGCTGATGAAGATTTCAAAATCTCCGGCGATCAGCGAATCGATGAGGAAGAACCCGGTCACGACGTCCGGTCCCCAGCCATCGATGCGTCCTTGCAACGGTGTCCAGCCGAGCTCCATGGCGAAGAGCAGTTGCAGCAATATGGCGAGCCAGAAGCTGGCAATCGCGAGACCCGATACGGTGAAGATCCGAAGGACATGATCGAACAGGGAGTTGCGGCTTAGCGCCGAGAGAACGCCGAGCGGAATGCCGAGAATCGCGGACACGACGACTGCGACGATCGTGAGTTCGAGCGTCGCGGGCAAGCGTGACGAAAGATCTTCGGAAATCGGCCGCAATGTGTAGAGGCTCTTGCCGAGATCGCCGTTGAAGACGTCGATGATGTAGCGGTAGAGCTGAATGTGTATCGGCTGGTCGAGGCCAAGTTGATGCCGCAATGCTTCAATCTGTTCCGCTGTTGCGTTGTCGCCGGCAACGAAAGCGACCGGATCGGCGGGAATGAGATGGCTGATCGTGAAGGTGATCACCACCAGTCCCAGAAGCGTCGGGAAGAACCAAAAAAATCGATTCAGTATGAGAACAAGAAGCTTCATGTGCCGTTCAACATGCCGAGATAACGCCGGGCTGTCGGCGATGCGCGCAGCCAAATGGGGTGGTGGATAGTGCGCGGATCGATTGTGCGGCGCAATAGGAAGAAAAAACCATGGCGTTCATCCGAGCGCGGGCGAGCCACCCGCCAATTTTCGAATTGCCTCGAAACCGTAGGAAACGGCCTTGGCCGAGGCGATGCAAAGGCCAGCAAAGTTGATCGAAATTTAACGAATTGAAGCAATTGTAGACAGCGCTTCCGCGTGACGCCGAGCCGTCGTCGAGGTGCGGATACCGTGTTAGTGCGCTGTTAACGACGATAACAGCGGTTGGAGCGTTCCGGGGAGACCGTGCATGCCTGCCAGAAGTGAGAAAAAATTCCGCATAGAAATCCTGCAGGAGCAGCATCTGGCGGGAAAAACCGAAAAGTCTGGGCCCAAGCCCAGCGACCCCAACATGGCCGCGCATCATGAGACGCTGCAAGCAATACACGAATTGAAGCGAGAGTTGATCTCGAATGGCGGATCTCCTGCGCCGCTGGCGCCGGATACCGAACGTATCATTCAAGAAAAAGTCGCAGTTGAGAGCGAACTGAAGTTGCTTTCTGAGGCGCTGGAAAACACGAAGAGAGAGATCGCAGGGCTGCGTTATTCTGCCGGTCAAGGCGACCGTATTATCACAATGAATCATCAGCTCGATGCCATTACTAACGCCACGGAAGATGCGACAAACAGAATACTGTCCGCTGCGGAAACGATCGATACAGACATACAAAAGCTACAAACGAATGCTTCTGATGAGGAAGAAATCACCGCTTTGGAAACTATTGGCGACGAGGTCATCAAGATTTACGAAGCTTGCAATTTTCAGGATTTGACCGGGCAGCGAATCACAAAAGTCATTGAGACGCTGAAACATGTTGAAGAACGTGTCGATGTGATGATCAAGGGGCTTGGCGGCGATGCCGAAGCTTTTGCGGCCTATATTCCAGAGGAAGAGGAAACCGAAGAGGTTGCGCTGGAAGGTCCGCAAAACGATGGCGGTGGGATTTCTCAGTCAGATATCGATTCACTGTTCGACTAGCCTTCATCCTTCGTTTGGGAACCGATGGGCTCTATAAGGATAGCCCGCCGGTTCCCAACTTACTGGCACCGTTCTACTTAAAATAGACCCAGCGCATTTCCTGAGCGTTGCCGATCGGCGAGAAACGGACGCCGCCGACATTCTTGCTATACGGCCCGAACCATTTGGTGTTGTAGACGAAGATACCGCCGGCATCTTCCAGCACCTGCTTGGACGCTTCCGCATAGTTGCGTTCGCGGATCTTCTGGTCGGTCGATGTCTGCGCTTCGCTCAAAAGCCTGTCGACCTTGGCGTTCTTGTACCAACTGTTGTTCCGCGCGCCGATATTGGCACCGTGATACATCTCGCCGACCCAGTTGTTCGGATCCGCGTAATAGGTGCTCTTCCACAGCGGCAGCAGATCGTACATCTGCTGCTCGTTGCGCATCTTGCCCGACGCAACAGGCCAGGTCTCGGCGACGATCTTGCTCTTCACGCCAAGCTTGCTAAGCGCGTTCTGCAACAGAACGGCCGCCTGCTCTGTCTGTCCATAGCCGGCGAGGGCGCCAATCGTGATTTCGCGGATCGGCTTCTTGACCTTGTCGAGATACTCCTTCGCCTTGGTCAGATCGAACGTGTAGCCCTTCGCGTCTTTCGGCGAGCCCCAGATGTTGTTGGGCAACGGCGAGGGATTACGCGCAACGGAGCCGCTCAGAATGTTGTTGATGAAGCCATCGTAGTCGAAGGCGTAGTTCAACGCCTTGCGGAAATTGATGTCGTCCATCGGCGCGCGGCCATTGTGGATAATGAAGTAGAAGATCCGCATCGACTCGGCGTCCATCACTTCGACCTTGTCGGACTTGCGCAGCCGGATTACCTGATCCTGTGGCAGATAACCGTCGGTGCCGTGGAAGTCGCCCTTCATCAGGCCAAGCACGCGGCTGTTAATCTCGACGACGGTGCGGAATTCTATCTCGTCGAGATACTTGTCGCCCCAGCCCATAAAGTGATCGGCAAAACGCTCGCCAGCGAAACCGATTGCCGGATCGTAGCGCTTCAGCGAAAACGAGCCTGAACCGGCATCGTTGTTCGACAGCCAGGCGGAACCCCAGTCGCCATCCTTCGCGTTCTTCTTGACCAGGTCCGAATTCAGGACGTGGACTTCCGGAATTGTCGCCAGGAAGATCGCCGACGGTGAATTCAGGTTGAATTCCACGGTGTATTTGTCGACCGCTTTCGTCGAGCCTGGTGCGACGGATTTCACGAACAAGGACGCTGCGCCTTTCTTGAGCGCTAGGATCCGATCCATGCTGTAGACGACGTCTTTCGCTTCCATCTCCGAGCCGTCGTGGAACTTGATGCCCTTGCGAAGCTTGAAGGTGTACTTTTTGCCGTCGTCGGAAATCTTGTAGCTCTCCGCCAGCCATAGGTTCAGCTTCGGCGGATTGTCGAGCCAGCGCATCAGGCCGTCATAAAGGTTCAGGCGATAGGCGACGCGGCCGACATCGAAGACCGCATGCGGGTCCATCGTGTCGTAGGCGCTCGAATTCGCGAAGACGAACTTGTTTTTCGCCGACGCCGGAGCGCTGGCAATCGCCGAAGCGGCGAGGATGCCCAATGCGGCGACGGCATGTTTTGCCAAACGCCGATAGGACGGTTTACGGGTTTTCGGTATGTACATCGTAGGTCACTCCTCAGCTACCCCTGTTTGCCCGCTTTTCGCTGCAGGCTCGCTTCATGGTCGCAGGGTATCTGAAATACGATTGTCCAACGAAGATCAATAGTTGCAACCAGTCGTTCGACGTCGTTATCCCTGCACAGCACTTTGGAAATGGGAGATACGCACGCCATGCTTGAAACAATGATCGTGCGCGGCACCTGGGCTGTCCGAATACCCTCCCATCCAATTAGTTTAATGTTGACTATAAGATGGGCGACTGTCAAATATCTGTTCAGTTATTTGAACTTCGTTCACATATATGAACAGTAACGTCAAATCGGCCGAACGGGTCCTCGATATTTTGGAGCTTTTCTCGTTGCGCGATGAAGCGTTGACGTTACGGGAAATTGTGCACGGACTCGGTATACCCAAAAGTAGTGCATCGATGCTGCTGCGAACGCTTGAGGCGCGCGGCTACCTAAAACGCGACAGCAGTGGCTATCGTCTTGATCCTGTCTTGCGCGGCGCGGACTCAGGTTGGGTCGGCGGTATTTCGTCGTTGCTCATCCGTGTGGCGACCCCCGTCATGCGTGAGTTGGTCGATGAGCTGCGGGAAACCATCATGCTTGGCGTCTTGAACCGGGACGGCGATGTGCGGGTTGTACGGTCAATTTCCAGCCCGCAGGTGGTTCGGTACGAGCTCAACGATACCGAAGATTTACCGGCCTATTGCACGGGCCTTGGTCAGGTTAACCTTGCCTACTCGCCGCCCAAGCTGGTGGAACGATACATCGATTATGCCAACATGGAGCGGCGGGCTGACAAGACGATTACGACGCCGGCAGCCTTAAGGCAGCGCCTCGACGAAATACGCCGCCAGGGTTATTCGGTCCATATCGAAGAGCGGATCGTCGGGGCCAGTGGCGCGGCAGCGCCGGTATTCGGGCCCGGCGGCAAAATAGTTGCCGCCATCAACATCGCCACCGTAACCTTCCGGTTCCTGCAAACGCGTGAACAAATCATCGCAGCGGTGATTGATGGCGCGGAGCGCATTACGCGGCAGCTCGGCGGCGAGCCGCCGTTGGGTTCGGAACTGGTTGGAAAGAAGAGGGAGCCGCGCGTCGGCAATATGGCATGAGTTATCGCATCGGCGTCGACATCGGCGGCACGTTCACGGATTTTTGCGCATTCGATGAGGAAAGCAGAGCGGTCCATACGCTCAAGGTTCTGTCGACTCCCGACAAGCCGGGTCAGGAGGTCGTGCACGGTCTGTCGGCGTTGCAGGAACGGTATGGCATCGCGCCCGCGGATGTTTCCTACTTCACGCATGGCACCACCGTCGGCGTTAACACGGTCATCCAACGCAAAGGCGTGAACCTATGTTTGTTCACGACCAAGAATTTCGAGGATGTCCTTGAAGTCGCCCGTCTCAAGATGCCGGACCCCTACGATTTGTTTTCGCGGCGGCCCGTGCCGTTGGTGACCAAGGAAAAGGTCTTCCAGATCGGCGGCCGGATTCTCGCCGACGGATCGGAAGAGGAACCGGTCGATGAAGAAAGCGTGCGGGCGGCCATCGCCGGTGTTCGCGCGGCCGGCGGCGAAGCCGTGGTCGTTGCGCTATTGCATGCCTATCGGAACGCGGCGCACGAGCATCGGGTCCGCGATATCGTTCACGCCGAAGCGCCCGATCTCGCGGTCATATGCGCCTGTGACGTCTGGCCGGTGATCCGGGAGTATGAGCGAACGGTGACGGCCGTTGTCGCAGGCTACGTTCAACCACGGGTCGCTGATTATCTGACGGCGCTGGAGGAATCACTGGCCGGCGCGGGGGTGCCCGCCGAGCCGATGATTACCAAGTCGAATGGCGGCATCATGAGCGCCGCGTTGGGCAAAACGCAATGCGCGCAGATGCTGTTGTCCGGCACGGCGGCGGGCGTGATCGGCGCCAGCTATGTCGCGCGCATGACGGAGTCGGCCAATACGATGAGCATCGATATCGGCGGCACGAGCGCCGACGTGGCCTTTATCCGGGACGGCGCGCCGCAATTTGGCGTCGGCGAGATGATCGGCGAGTTTCCGATCCACATCCCGACCGTGTCGGTGACGTCCATTGGCGAGGGCGGTGGATCGATTGCCTGGGTCGACGCGCAAGGCGTGCTCAAGGTCGGGCCGGAGAGCGCCGGGTCCGACCCTGGACCGGCTTGTTATGGCAAGGGCGGTACGCGCGCGGCCATAACGGATGCATTCTGTGTTTGCGGCTTCCTCGGGCAGGCAGATCTCGGCTACAGCGCGGTGCATATCGATGCGGTTTTGGCGCGCAAGGCCGTTGGCGAGGTTGCGAAGAAACTGGGCCTCGGGCTGCAGGAAACGGCGGAGGCGATTATTCAGGTCGCCGTTTCCGGTATGTATCTCGAGGTCAGCAAACTGCTGTCGCGCTATGGCATCGATCCGCGCGAATTCACCCTGCAGGCCTTTGGCGGTGCCGGGCCGATGCTGGCTTGCTTCGTGGCGCGCGAGTTGGGGATGCAAAGGATCGTCGTGCCGACGACACCGGGCGTATTGAGCGCCTTCGGCGGCCTCATTGCGGACATCAAGAACGACTTCATCAAGACGGTCTATTGCGATCTCGACACCGCGACCGATGTGCTGCGCGAGGGCTATGCCGAGCTGGAGCGCAGCGCGACGGTGTGGCTTCGGGATGAGCAAGGGTTCACCGGCGACGCGACACTGCTTTACACCGCCGACATTCGCTATCGCGGACAGTCCTTCGAAATCGAAACGATTTTGCAGGAAGGTTGGGTCAAGACTGGCGACCTGGCATCGATTGCCGATGCGTTCCATGCGGAACATGCGCGCGTCTACGACCATGCCGATGAAGAGGCTGCGGTCCAGATTATCAATCTGCGGTTGGTGATCGTCGGAACCGCCCCCAAGCCAGAACTCAATCCTCTAGCAAAGGGCAGCGCAGCGCCGGAACCGATTGGCGAGATCGACGTGTTCTACGATGGGGGAACCCACAAGGCGGCGCTATACGACAGGACGGCTTTGCTGTCGGGGCAGCGGATCGAAGGGCCGGCCGTTATTCAGCAGGACGACTGCACGACCTGCATCCTCGGCGGGTATACGGTCGAGATTGATCCATATGGCAACTTACTCATAAGCGGATAGAGACGATGGCAATTGATAAAGTCACGCTGGGAATTTTGGCCAACCATTGCGCGGCGGCGGCGGAGAGCATGGCGTTCACGCTGTACCGCACGGCGCACTCGACCTTTGTTAAGGAGACCGAGGATTTTACCACCGGGCTGACGACGCCGGACGGGCAGACCTTCGCGACGCCGACCGATCTGGGCGCGACCTGGTTCGTCGGTCTCAATTACGGCAACGTCATCCGGGCGTTCGACGATTACGAAGACGGCGACATCTGCATGACGAACGATCCGTATAGCGGTTACGTCTGCACCCATCCGCCGGACATGCATCTGTGGAAGCCGATTTTCCATGAGGGCGAGATCGTCTGCTTTGCGGTCGGCCATGTGCACAACACGGATGTCGGCGGTGCCGTGCCGGCGAGCCTGTCGCGGACCCTGACCGAAGTGCATCAGGAAGGCATTCGCATCCCGCCGACCAAGCTGCTCAGTGCCGGCGTGCTCAATCAGCCGATCCTCGACGTGATCCGCACCAATGTCCGCGTGCCGGATCAGAACTGGGGCGACCTTAAAGCGCAGATCGCGGCGATGAATACCGGCGAGCGCAAGGTTAAGGAGATGATCGCGCGCTTCGGCATCGAGACGTTCCGCCAGGGCATGTTCGATTTGATGGATTACGCCGAGGCGCAGACGCGCGATCTGGTGCGCGGGTTGCCGGACGGCGTTTATGAGTTCTCCGACTATTTGGACGAAGATTCCGCGGGCGGCCATCCGTGCCGTATCGCACTTAAGCTCACCATCGAGGGCGATGGAATCGAATTCGATTTCACCGGCAGCGACCCGCAACTCGAATCCTCGATCAATATGCCGACCGGTGGCGACCCGCGGCACATCCTGATGATGGTCGGGCTGGACTACGTGCTGTATTCGCTCGATCCGTCGATCCTGCTGAACTCCGGCATGACGCGGGTGTGCCATTGCATTCTGCCGAAGGGCACCATCGTGAATCCGGAATTCCCGGCGGCTGTCGGCATGAGGTCACTGACCGAGTCCCGGGTAATGGACGTGATCTTCGGCGCCTTCGCGCAGGTGGCACCCGACCGTCTGGCGGCGGGCTCGGCCAGTGGTGGGCCGATTATGAATGTTAACTCTGTCGACCATCGCACCGGCCGCCGTGTTGTCGCGTCGATCGATCCAATTTCCGGTGGGGCCGGTGGTAATCCCCGCGAGGACGGTACCGACGGATCCGGCGGCAATTCCTCATTTCTCAAGAATACGCCGGTGGAGATCAACGAGGCGGAAGTACCGATCCGTATTCTCCGTTACGGACTGACCAAGGATTCGTCGGGGGCAGGACGCTACCGAGGCGGTCTGGCAACGGAGCTCGAGTTCCGGGTCTATGCGCCCAATACGAAGATCACCGCGCGCAACCGCGACCGCAACCGCTTCCGCGCCTGGGGTACCATGGGAGGACGTGCCGGTGGGCCCTCCAGCTTTCTGCTCAATCCCGGCAGCAATCACGAGGTCGATCTCGGCAACACCGATATCCTGACCGTGGCGCCGGGCGACGTGATCAAGGTCGCTTGCGGTGGTGCCGGCGGATGGGGCAACCCGTGGGAGCGACCTGCCGAGGACGTTTTTATGGATGTGCGACGCGGTTTCGTGTCACCGGAACGCGCCGAGCAGGACTATGGCGTCGTACTGGAAAACGGTGGGATCGATGAAGCGGCAACCGAGCACCGCCGTAACGACATGAAAAGCCAAGCGTCCGATGCGTTTTTCGACTTCGGAAGCGAGCGCAACGAATTCGAGGCAGTTTGGACCAGGGCCAACTACGATGTGCTGACCGAAGGGCTGGCGGCATTGCCGACTCATTGGCGTTTCTTCATTAAGGGGCGGGTCTTCGAAGCGGTTGCCAAATTGGAAGCGGGCGGAGCGACAAGCGACGGCACGGCGCTTGCTGCCATCATGCGCGACATCGTCGCGGAATATCCGCAGCTCACGGCGACGCAAACCTATTAGGGGAATCGATGGACATCGGCTTCAAGGACAAGACCGTTCTCGTCACCGGCGCCGTACGCGGTATCGGGCGGACTATCGCTCAGGCTTTCGCCGAACGCGGCGCGCGGGTTTTTGCATCGGACATTCTCGCGGGTGAACTCGACGAAGCGATCGCCGGGATGGACTCAGGCCAGAATGTCCGGGCGCTGCCGCTCGACGTCACCGACAGCGACGCGGTCAACGCGGCGATGAACGGCATCGTTTCGGAGACCGGGGGGATTGATGTCCTAGTTCATGCGGCCGGTGGCGTCCGTGGCTTGTCGGCGCAACCGGTCGAGGACGTCAGCGATGCGGACTGGCAGGCGATCTTCCAGGCGAATGTTACGGGTGCGTTCAATCTCGTGCGCGCCGCCACCCCGGCGATGAAGCAGGCGGGCAAGGGCAGGGTGGTGATCATCTCAAGTCGTGCAGGCCTCGGCGTTAGCCTGACAGGCATTCAAAGCTATGCCATGTCCAAGGCCGGTCAGATCGGGTTGGTGCGTCAGCTGGCGCATGAACTGGGACCGTTCGGGATCACGGTAAACTCGGTTGCGCCCGGCTTCATGCGGACCAGCCCTGATTACGAGCGGCAGTGGCAATCCTACGATGAGGCCAAGCAGCAGGCGGTGATGGACCGCATCGCGATGCGCCGCCCCGGACAGCCCGAAGACATCGCCCACGCCGTACTATTCTTCGCCTCCGACTATGCCGATTGGGTCACCGGTCAGACCTTGGCGGTCACCGGTTCGCCATGAGCGGACGCTACGCGCTTGCGCTGGATGTCGGCGGCACCTTCACCGATGTGATCCTGGTCGACGGCGAAGGCAGCGCGTTGTGGACGGCGAAGACGGCGACCACGCCGAGCGACCCCGCGACCGGATTCTTCGACGGCGTCGACAAGATCCTCGAACGCTCCGCGGTCGCACCCGCCGCAATCGCGACCTTGTCGCATGGCTCCACCATCGCCACCAACGCGATTCTGGAAGGCAAATCGGCGAAGACCGGCATGCTGGTCACCGACGGGTTTAAATACGTGCTTGAGATCGGCCGGGCGGAAGTGCCGCGCAAAGAAAACCTCTATGCCTGGGTCAAGCCGACCCGTCCCGTGCGGCCGCGCTTCATTCGCGAGGCGCCGGAGCGTGTGCTTCTGGACGGTAGCATCGACAAACCCCTGGACGAAGATTCATGCCGCGTCGCGGCGCGGGAACTCGGTGCGCTCGGGGTCGAGGCGGTCGCGGTGGTGTTCCTGCATTCCTATGCCAACCCCGCCCACGAGCGCCGCGCCGGCGAGATCCTGCGCGAAGAATTGCCGGACGTTGAAATTTCCCTGTCGAGCGACGTTCTGCCGGTTTTCCGCGAGTACGAGCGCGGCATGGCGACGGCACTGAATGCGGGCGTGCAGCCCCTCGTCGGGCGCTATATTGGCCGACTCGAAGCGGGCCAGCAGGCGCGCGGCATCGACTCGCCGTTTTACATCATGAAGTCGAATGGCGGCGTGTTCTCGCCGCAGCAGGCGACGCAGCAATCTGTGCATATGGCGCTGTCCGGTCCCGCAGCGGGCGCGCAGGGGGCGGCCTATGTTGCGAGAGCGGCCGGGCATCCTGATCTGATCACCATCGATATCGGCGGGACCAGTGCGGATGTCAGCCTGATCCGCGGCGGCACGCCGAGCATCACGAAAGACGGCGAGATCGGCCCGTTCCCGCTGTCGATCCCCATCGTCGATATTCACACCATTGGCGCGGGCGGTGGCAGCATCGCGGCGGTGACGGAGCAGGGCGGCCTGATCGTCGGGCCGCGCAGCGCTGGCGCCGACCCGGGACCGGCCTGTTACGGTAAGGGCGGTACTGCCCCGACGGTCACCGACGCCAATCTTGTGTTGGGCCGCATCCCGCCGCATTTGCTGGACGGCGAAGCGCCGCTTGATCCGGGGCTGGCGGAGCAGGCCATTGCGACCGAGATTGCGGCGCCGCTTGGCATCGGTGTGACGGAAGCCGCACGCGGCATCCTCGCCATCGTCAACAACAATATGATCGGCGCGTTGAAGATTGTCTCGGTCGAGCGCGGCTACGACCCGCGCGACTTCACGCTTTGCGCGTTCGGCGGTGCCGGGCCGGTGCAGGCGGGAGAACTCGCGCGCTTGCTCGGTGCGCCGCGAACCTTGGTGCCACGCCATCCGGGAATCCTCTGTGCCCTGGGATTGCTGGCGACCGATCTGCAATACGATTTCGTCCGCACCCGGATACAGCGCGCGCCGGATTACGACTACGACGCCATTCGGGCCGCTTATGCGGAAATCATGGACGAGGCGGAAGCGCGCCTCGCCGCCGAGGGCGTGCCGCCCGAGAAACGCGCCTACGCACGCTCGGCCGATCTGCGCTACGCGGGGCAGGGGGTCGAAATCACGGTCGACTGGCCGGGCGATGCCATCGACGAGGCGAGCGTTGCTCAGCTGATCGCGGATTTCCACTCTAAGCATGAACGGCTCTATACCTTTGCCGACCGGCAAGCGCTGGTGGAGATCGTCAATCTCAACATCGCGGCCACCGGCGCGATGGAAAAGGTCGAACTGCCGGTGCTCGACGCCGTTGCGGCGGGAACCGCGCCGGCGCCCGACGGCGAGCGGCAGGTGAATTTCGAGGGCGACAGCTTCGTTGCCACACCGACCTATCGGCGTGAAAATCTGCGCGCGGGCCATCGCATCGACGGGTCGGCCATCGTCGACCAGCTTGATGCGACGACGGTGATTTTCCCTGGGCAGCAGGCGGCGGTCGACCGGCACGGCAATCTCATCATCACGGAAGGCGCGGCATGATCCAGAACCGGGCCGGCGATACGGTCACCCTCGAGTTGATCAAGGGCGCGCTGCAGGCGGCACGCGCCGAGATGGAAGCCTTGATCGACCGCACGGCGATGTCGCCTTTTATCCGTGAGAAGAAGGATTACTTCACCGCCTTCCTCGACCGGGAAGGCCAGCTCGTCGTCAGCACCAGCCTTACACTGTCCGGCAATCTGATCCAGGGAATCGTCGAGAACTACCCGCTGGAGACGATGTCCGACGGTGACCTGTATTGGTACAACGATGCCTACGCGTCGCATGGCGGTGTCTCGCATTTCCCGGACATGGTCTTCGTCATGCCGGTGTTCCATGACGGCGAGTTGTTCGCCTTCGCGGAAGCCTGGGGCCATCTTTGGGATATCGGCGGCATGGTCGCCGGCAGTATCAGCCCGGAAGCGACGAGCGCATTTCAAGAAGGCATCCTGATCCCGCCGGTAAAGGTAATGTCGGCGGGCGTTTTGAACGATGAAGTCTTCCGTATCTTCACGCGGAACTCCCGCTTCCCCGACATGATGAAGGGCGATTTGAAGGCGATCATGGCAGCCTGCCAGTTGGGCAAGCGCCGGCTGGAGGAAACCGTCGACCGGTTCGGCGTCGCGTCGGTCAAGGGTGCTTTCGATTTTATGCTCGATCAGTCGGAACAGGCGATGCGTGCGGAGATAGAGCGGCGTATTCCCGATGGCAAATATGAGTTCCGGGATTTCATCGACTCCGACGCCGTCACGGATAACAGCCGTTCCGTGCATGTGTCGCTCGTTAGGGAGAACGGTCGCACCGCTTTGGATTTTTCGGCGAGCGACGATCAGGCGGAAGGGCCGATCAATTTCATCATGGACGACACCGTGCCGAAATTCATGACCGGCCTGTATCTCACGATGAACGATCCGAACATCAATATGAACGCCGGCTTTGCCCACGCCATCGACGAGATCGTCAAGCGGGAAGGCAGCATCGTGCAGCCGCGCTTCCCGGCGCCGATCGGCCTGCGGTCGCATACGATGATCCGGGTCAATACGGCGATCTTCGGGGCCTTGGCGGAGGCGACTGGCGGCGATGCGTCGGCGGCGTCCAGCGTCTATGTGCTCTATTATTTGCGCAGCCAGGATGCGGACACGGGCGCGCAGAATCTCTGCATCGAGGGCTTGTCGGTCGGCTTCGGGGCGCGGACCTTCGCCGACGGTATTGATGCCGTCTACTACGTGGCGCAGAAGAACTATCCGGTCGAGTTTGCGGAAATGGAATTCGGCGCCCGCATCGAAGCGTTTCGCGTCCACAGGGATTCCGGAGGGCCGGGATACCATCGCGGCGGCTGCGGTATCATCCGCGACGTTCGCGTTCTTGCCGATGAGGCAACGCTTGGGGTCCGGCTCGACAACTGCAAATATCCCGCCTTCGGTGTCAATGGCGGCATGTCCGGCGGCACCGGATGCGTGATCGTTAATCCGGGCACGGCGGAGGAGCGGGAACTGCGTACGATGAGCGATGGGAACACGGTCCGAAAGGGAGACTTGGTTCGTATCATCACGTCCGGCGGCGGCGGTTGGGGCATGCCATTCGACCGCCCTGCGGATTTGGTTCTGGGCGATGTGCTCGACAGTTTCGTATCCGCCGAAAGTGCCGCGCGGGACTATGGTGTCGTACTGACCGAGGACGGCGATGCCATCGACGAAGCGGCGACGCGCGCGTGTCGCTCGCAAGCCAACCCTGATATCCGCATGTTCCATCGTGGCGACTATTTCGGTAGCGCACTTCCGCGTGCCGACGCGGCGGAATGATGCCGCCGTTTCAACCGCTCCCGGATTGCTCTAAGGTGGCCGCATGGTTTCATCTCACGAAGCGATTGCGCGCGACTTGCTCGAGCAACATAAGCAACGGCAGAGTTATCACCCGCTAGACGAAGACACACGGGGCGGCAGCCTATCCGAGGCCTATCGGATTCAGAAGGTGTTGCAGGATCTGTTCATCGCCGACGGGGCGGGCGCGATTGTTGGCTACAAAGTGGCACTGACCTCCGCGGCGATGCAGGCCATGGTCAACGTCGATCAGCCTCTTGCGGGCGGGATCTTCGAGACGCGCGTGCACCAATCGCCCGTAACTCTCGAGCTGAATTCGTTCCAGCATCTCGGCATCGAGTGCGAGATCGCGGTACGGCTTGCGGTCGATCTGCCGGGACGTACGGGCGGCCACGATGCGGAAAGCGTTGCGCCTGCGATTGGCGCGATCATGCCCGCTTTCGAGTTGATCGAAGACCGGAACGCGGATTATGGCGCCATTGACGCGTTTTCGCTGGTCGCCGACAACGCCTGGAATGGCGGGATTATCCTGGGCCCGGAGACGGCGGATTGGCAAGCGACGGACCTTTTGGCGATCCCGGGAGACCTGAAGGTCAATGGCGAGACTCTCGCGCAAGGCAAGGGTGCGGACGCGTTGGGCCACCCGCTCGCAGCCGTCGCTTGGCTCGCCGATCTGCTGGCGGCGCAGGGCGGCATGCTCGAACGAGACATGATCGTCATGACGGGCAGCATCGTTAAGACCTATTTCCCGGCGCCGGGCGATGCTCTGACCTTTTCATTGGGAGATCTTGGGATCGCGTCGTTGACGCTGGGTAGCGCGTGATGTCCCGGTCGCTGCTCTGTGTCCTGCTGGCTGCCGGATTGTTTCTGGCCGGTTGCGAAGAGGATCGTAGCCAGGCCGAAGCAGGCGTGGCGTGGCTTGGGCAGCATCGTCTGTTCCGGCCCTTTGGCGATATCGGTGAAATCTCAAGAGTTGCCATCGACAGCGCGAAGCTGATCCGTTTGGAAGTCGAAATTTCGCGGAAAGCGCATTCGCGGGTAATCGACGAACAGAGCCTGATGATTCAGTCGTTGATCGCGCGCTACGCCTGCCCGCCGAAGACCTCGCCGTTCTGGCGGGAAATGGGGAAAACGGTGAAGCTGCGAGTCGATCTGGTCTACGAAAAGGAACGGATCGCAAGCGGCATCTGCAAGCGCTCTTGAGTTCTATCCGCCCGTGACGCTCATATGGCGGCCGACGCCGGATTCGCCGCGGCGGCGGTCGATGATGAAATCGTGCCCTTTCGGCTTCCGGTCGATGGCTTCGTGAATGGCAGCTTCGAGCAAGTTGTCGTTCTCGCTGGCCCGCAAAGGCGCGCGCAGGTCGGCCGCGTCTTCCTGTCCCAAACACATAAATAGTGTCCCGGTACAGGTGAGACGGACCCGGTTGCAGGATTCACAGAAATTGTGAGTCATCGGCGTAATGAAGCCAATTTTCTGCCCGGTCTCTGCAACGTCGACATAACGTGCCGGGCCGCCAGAATTGTGGTCGTTGTCGGTCAGCGTCCATTGCTTGAGCAACTCGGCCCGGACCATGGACAGCGGCAGATACTGGTCGAGGCGCATTTCGCCGCCGATATCGCCCATCGGCATGACCTCGATGAAGGTCAAATCGTAGCCGCCCGCGCCGCACCAACGAACCATGTCGTGCAGCTCGTCATCGTTCACGCCTTTGAGCGCGACCGCGTTGATCTTGATCTGCAGTCCGGCATCCTTCGCCGCCGCGATGCCTTCCATCACCTGATCGAAACGTCCCCAGCGGGTGATGGCCTTGAACTTGTCGGGATTGAGCGTATCGAGCGAGATGTTGACCCGCCGGACGCCGGCATCGCGAAGCTCGTGCGCGAACCGTCCCAATTGGCTGCCATTGGTCGTCAGCGTCAGTTCGTCGAGCGCGCCGCTTTTAAGATGCCGGCCCAGCGAATTGAAAAGCCACATGATATTGCGCCGGACCAGAGGCTCGCCGCCGGTCATGCGCAGTTTTCGTACGCCGAGACGCACAAACGTGCTGCACACGCGTTCGAGTTCTTCGAGCGATAGAATTTCCGCTTTTGGCAGAAACGTCATGTCTTCCGACATACAATAAACGCATCGGAAGTCGCACCGGTCGGTGACGGAAATCCGCAAATACGAAATATGCCGACCGAAAGGGTCGATCATGGCCTTGCAACTCCACCTCGCGGCCGGCCCGTGCCGGCTCGTTTTCTTTTAATTAAATAGGCCGCGAAGGGCCGTGAGGCAATGCTTGTGTTATCGGTCGGCGGAGATAAGCGAATTCGCCGTCAAGAACCAGGCTGTTCCTTGTAATTGGGGAAAAACAGTTGCTTACCGCCAACCTTGAACTGAGCGATCGCGCTTTGGCCGGTCGGAGAAATCAACCAATTGGAGAAATTCTTCGCTCCGTTCATGTTGACATGCGGGTGGCGGTCCGGGTTCACGCGGATGACGCCATATTGGTTGAAGAGCCTTGGGTCGCCTTCGACAAGGATCGCGAGATCCCCCTTGTTGCGAAAACTGATCCACGTCGCCCGGTCGGAAATGACATAGCCATCCATGCCGCTCGCGATGTTGAGGGTCGCGCCCATTCCCGCGCCTGCCTCGCGATACCATTTGCCGGACCCGGCTGCGACATTGATATTTGCCGCGGCCCAATGGCGGCGCTCGGCGCGGTGGGTTCCGCTGTCGTCGCCGCGCGAGACGAAAATTGCGCGTGCCTTGGCGACCGCGCGCAGGGCTGAAAGAACGTTTTTTTTGCCCCGTACTGCCGCGGGATCGCTCTTTGGGCCGATCAGAACGAAATCGTTGTACATGATCTGGCGGCGGTCGAGGCCGAACCCGTCGGCGACGAACTTCTTCTCCGCGATGGCGTCATGGACCAGTAGCATATCGGCGTCGCCATTGCGGGCGAGCCGAAGCGCCTGACCGGTTCCGACCGCGATGACGCGCGTCTTGATGCCCGATGTCGCTTCGAAAATCGGCAGGAGATAGGCAAATAGGCCTGAATTTTCCGTCGAGGTCGTCGATGCCAGTAACAGATCCCGCGCCATGGCGGGAGCAGGCAGCGTTAACGCGGCCGAAATTACGAGGATCGCCAAACCCGAAAAACGTTTCATTTTCAATTCACAATTTTGCTTTGTTCAGAAGAGTTGCCGATCATCCCTGCTTGCCGCGGTGATCGGCAAGGGCCATATTCTCGGCATGAGCGACTATCTGGTAAAGCCAAATCCAAGCGATAATCGCCTTACGGAGCGAATCCGCGGAGTCGATCACAATGGCGATGCGACCGAGACATCGGTTGTTGTCGAGCGGCCGTTGACGTTGTTTCTGAATAAGCGGGAAATCGTCACGATGATGACGGTCGGGGATTATCCGGAGTATCTCGCAGTCGGATATCTGATCAATCAGAACATGCTGAGTCCCGACGACCGCATTTTGGGGGTCGATTACGACGACGATATCGAAGTCGTTGTCGTGCGCACGGACCGCGAGACCGATTTCGAAGACAAGCTGCGGAAAAAGACGCTGACGTCGGGATGCGCCCAGGGAACGGCGTTCGGCGATCTGATGGAGAAATTCGACGACATTCAACTGCCGGCGGACGCGGTGCTGAAGACCTCTTGGCTCTACGCCCTGACAAAGGCGATTAATACGACACCCAGCCTATATCTCGAAGCCGGTGCGATCCATGGATGTGTCCTGGCGGAAGGTGCGGAGCCTCTGCTGTATATGGAAGATGTCGGCCGTCACAACGCGATCGATAAGATCGCGGGTTATATGGCGCTGCACGGGCTGTCGGTCGAGAACAAGATCTTCTATACGACGGGGCGTTTGACCTCGGAGATGGTGATCAAGACGGTTCAGATGGGCATTCCGATTTTGATTTCCCGTTCCGGCTTCACCGTTTGGGGGGTCGAGTTGGCGCGGCAAGCGGGGCTGACCCTGATCGGGCGCGCGCGCGGGCGCCGCTTCGTCGCGCTGTCGGGCGAAAACCGGATCGTGTACGATGCCGATCCTGCGGCGGTCCCGGAGGAGTCGCGGAAGGTGCAACGGAAAGCCGCGAGCGATGGCCGAGCCTGAAGTCGACAGCGATCAAACACCGTTCGATCCCAACGAGGTTCTGCGCGGTATCGATGCGGCCATCGACGAAAACGCCGAGTGGCTGCAGCAATGGCATCGCGCAATTATCTGCGGCGAGGAGCCGGATCAGCGGGTCGTTTCGGAATATGCGCAGTTTCTATCCCGCTTCGGTAGCTGGATGGACCTGAATAAGGGGCGGGGTCTGCTGGATCAGTCGGCGTTTCGCGAGCTTGGACAAATTCACGAGGACATGCACGAGTTCGGGCGCTTCCTTGCGATGAAGTCGGCGGAAGGAAAGCGGATACCGATCGCGGAGTACGACGCCTTTTCCGAGAAGGTACAGACGTTTAGTGCCAAGGCACGCCGCATACGCGAGGCCTTTCGCAAGGCCAGTTCGGAGCTCGATACGCTCACCGGCCTGCATAACCGGCAGACAATGATGGCAGTGCTGGAAAGCGAGCATGAACGTGCGCTCCGGACACATGCGCCATGCTGCATCGCACTGGCCGACATCGATCACTTCAAGTCGGTGAACGATAGATATGGGCATGTAGCGGGGGATTTGGTGTTGCGGACGGTCGCCGGCCGGTTTCTCGCAAAACTCCGGCCATATGACGAAATTTTTCGCTATGGCGGCGAGGAGTTCCTGATTTGCCTGCCGGGCGCGGATCTGGCGGCCGCGTCGGAAGTTGTCGAACGGTTGAGACTGTCTTTGGCAGACCTTCCGGTCGCCCTATCCGATGGCGTGACGCTTCGGCTTACCGCTTCCTTCGGTCTTTGCACGATGACCGACGGTAGGGCGCTGAAGCAAACCATCGAACATGCAGACCAGGCGCTCTATTCCGCAAAGCGTTCGGGGCGGAACCGGCTTGCCATGTGGTCGGAGGAAATGCCGCTTGAGCGCCGCTGAGTCCGTCGCTGGAATCCTGCTCGCAGGCGGCTTGTCGCGACGTATGGGCGGTGGGGACAAATGCCTCCGCGAACTCGGCGGCAAGACGATCTTGTCCCGCATCGTTTCCGTCGTTGCGCCGCAAGTCGGTGTGCTGGCGCTGAATGCGAATGGCGACCCGGCGCGATTTGCTTCCTACGGTCTTCCCGTCTTTCCCGACACGGTATCCGGAAGCGCCGGCCCGTTGGCTGGTGTCCTGGCGGGTATGGAGTGGGCTGCGGAACACCATCCGGACCGGCCGTGGGTCGCAACCGTGCCGACCGATGCACCGTTTTTGCCGGATGATTTGATTGCGCGAATGCTCTCCGCGGTAGCGGAGGAGGGCACCGATATGGCCTGCGCGGCGTCGGGAGGCCGCACCCACCCTGTCTGTGGGCTTTGGCCGGCGCGGCTCCGTGACGCGCTACGCCGGGCAATGTTGGATGAGGACATTCGGAAGGTCGATATTTGGACCGGCCGCTATGGCCTGTCCGTTATCGACTTTCCGACCGTTCCTCGTGATCCGTTCTTCAATACCAACCGGCCTGAAGACCTCGTTCGAGCGGAGAGCTTTCTTTCGCAGCCGTGACGCAGCGGCTCAGCAGCGACGGCTCGGCTTTAACGGCGGGTGTCTTCTCTTCCACTTGAAACAGACGCCGGACGGCGCTGGCAATGGCCGTGCCGATTTCGTAGGCGGCCTGGCTCCGCAGCGTGTGGGCGTTTTTTCTGGCCGCTTCGATAACGGTCCAATTCAGTTCTGGTGCTTTTATAATCATGTGATAGTTCCTTTTTCGCGTGTGGTCTAAAAAATCACGACCACGTCCGTCGTGTTGGAACTGATATAGATCCGTTCCTTATTGAAAATAATGGTGATAAAATTCATATATCTTATTCCCGCATGGAAATAATGAGGACATTATGGACCGATCGGAGGAAATGGCGGTTTTCGTAAACGTTGTCCGGGAAGGCGGTTTTTCGGCCGCCGCCAAGGCGATGCAGCTGACCCCATCGGCCGTTAGCAAACAGATTTCGCGGCTTGAGGACCGCCTGGACGTGCGGCTTCTGAACCGGACGACACGCCAGCTAAGCATGACCGACGAAGGAGAGACGTTCTATCACCGGGCGACGGCGATTCTGGCCGATATCGACGAGGCGGAGGCGCTGGTATCCGACCGGCGCGATACGCCGCACGGCACCCTGCGGATATCGTCGTCGATTTCGTTCGGCCGCCATCAGATTGTGCCGATGATGCCGGAGTTCCTGAATGCCTATCCGGAGCTCAAGCTGCAGCTTTCGCTCTCCGACAATCTCGTCGATCTCGTGCAGGAAGGATTCGATGTCGCGATCCGGATGGCGGATCTGACGGATTCATCGCTAGTGGCGCGCCGGCTCGCGGTCGACCGGCGGATCGTCTGCGCCGCGCCGTCCTATGTCGAACAATATGGCATTCCGCAGAGTCCCGAAGCGCTACGCGATCATAACTGCCTGACGGTGACCAACGTGCCGTCGATGCACGATTGGGAGTTTTCGTTCGGCGGCACGTCGCGCAAGATCCACGTCGAAGGGCGCTTCGAAACGAATAGCGGCGTCGCGGTGCATGAAGCGGCGCTGGCCGGGCTCGGCATTGCGCAGCTTCCGGCCTTTCTCATTGCCCCCGACATTCGTGCCGGGCGGCTCGTCGCGTTCCTCGAAGACCGCATCGCCATGGGCAAGCCGATCTATGCGGTATATCCTCATCGTCGGCATCTATCGCCGAAAGTACGTGCGCTTATCGATTTCCTCGTCGACAAGTTGACACCCGTCCCGCCCTGGGAAGTTTAGATCAGATCAGGGATTCTTGGAATCGCCTTTAGCGATCCAAAAACCGTGTGAATCTGATCGAACTTATTGAGAACGATCGGATTCACAAGAATATTCGAACCCATAAATTGGGTTCGTCTAAACTTGATCCGATCTAGTCGCCCGGCATAGCGGTTTTAAGGACCGTTAAGTTATGGGCGTGGCGCTTCATGGCCCGGACAGCGCCGCCTTCGCTGATGACTTTCGTCAGGGCATCCGCGTCGTCTACGACAACGCCGGACAAGGCGTCCACGCCATAGCGGAAAAGCGAGGGCGCCAGCGGCGTCCCCGGGCCGAGCAGAACGGTAAAGGCTTGCGGCGCGAGCGCCAGCAGTCCTGGTAATGCGCCATCCAGCAAGGTCGATGCGGTGATGACGAGGTATTCGCAGTCCGGAAGCAGGTCCGGGGCAGCCGACTCCGGGAAATCGTCCGGTCCGGGCTTGCGTTCGATGACCGCGGCCTCGGGCAGGCGCAAATCGAGGCCTGGGAAACGGCCGATAACTACGGCCTTGTGTCCCTTTGCCTCGACCAGATCAAGTCCGTTCTGCGGCGTCCCGGCCTTGTCCGTGCGGTTGTGGAAGGCGTTTGCCGCAGCAATCGCAATCGCGATCTCGAAGACATTATCTGAGCGAATCATCGCGGCCAGTGACGCGAGGTCGCGGCCGGCATAATGCCCTGGATCCGGCAGAGAACGGCAGCCATTGGTGCCACGCGTCGGCGTATGCGACAGACCGACGCCGTTCGGTCCGGTCACCAGCGTCCAGTTCAACCCGACAATGACGTTTCCGGCGGCGCCGCTTGCGCCCTCTGCCAGGTCGGCATAAAGCGGGTCGGAAAGGCCGGGATAGGCGAGGGCCCCCGCCATTGCCGTCGCCGGTGTCGGTCTTGGCTCTGCTTTGTGCGTGGTCATTGTTGTAATTCCTGCATGATGGTCAGTGAGACAATGGCTGCATTAATGACCGTTTTTGCCATGTTCCCGAAATTGCCGGTGTTTCCGTCACCGGCTGCGGTTTGGACCTGACCGAGACTCCATTCCGAGTATATGGGATGGGGTACGTTGTCCCCGGGAACGAATTCTTGGGACATTGTTTCCTATCGGTTAGTTTCCCAGGATTGGTGCGGGCAGTTTTGGTTAACGAAAGTTTTACCCTCTTAATCTACGGTAGTGGCGATGTTAGATTTTGTCGATATGCGGATCACCGAGCTGCTGTGCTCGCGGCTTTGCCATGAGTTGGCGAGCCCTATTGGTGCGATCAACAACGGCATCGAGATGATCGAGGAATTCGACGATTCGATGTTGCCCGATGCTCTGCCGTTGATCGGCAGCAGTGCGAAGCTGGTCGCCGCGCGGCTAAACTTCTACCGGATGGCTTACGGCGCGGCGGGCAACAACTCGATCGCGTCTTATAGCGATATGAAACAGTTGGCGGATTCGTATTTCGAGGAAGGCCGCACGCAGCTGATGTGGCCCGGCGATCCAATGGTGCCCGATTTAGGAAATGGCTGGGGAAAATTGCTTCTCAACATGCTCCCGCTTGCCGCGGATACCTTGCCCCGTGGTGGTTCGCTTTCGGTGGCCTTCGAAGAGGCGACGGCGAGCCTTCGCATGTCGGTCACGGCGGAAGGCGAGGGGCCGCGAATCTCGGAGGAATGCGGCCAGGCACTGCTGCCCGAAACGTCTCCGGAAATCCTGACCCCGCGGAGCGTCCATGCTTATTTTGTCTCCCGCCTTGCCAAGCAGCTCCAATCGGCATTGGAGGTTGCCCAGGAGGGAACCGGGCCAATCGAATTTTCGGCACGTTTGACGCGATAATCCCAGCCTCGATATTGGCATGTAGTGAATCGGTATGAGATTTGCCGCAATCGCTCTGCAACCTTCCTGTAACCCGCTCTAAACCCCGACTCCCTTTACGCCTTTTTAATTAATGCGTGTGACTCTCCGCGTGCCGTAACCGGGGATAAAACGCGTCCCGCGCGGTGTCATCATTCGTGAATGCGCGGTAGGAGTGGAAAGCCGAAATGGACGATCTTTTAAACGAGTTTCTCACCGAAACTAATGAAGCCATGGACACTCTCGACGTCGAGCTGGTCAAGCTTGAGCAGAATCCGAATGACCCCGAACTCCTGAGCAACATCTTCCGCCTGGTACACACGATCAAGGGCACGTGCGGCTTTCTCGGCCTTCCGAGACTCGAATCCGTAGCGCACGCGGGTGAGAATATCCTGGGTAAGATCCGCGACGGCGAGATCGAAGTGACACCGGACGCAGTCTCCTTGGTTCTGCAATGCCTCGATCAGATCAAAATGCTGCTCGTCGAGTTGGAGGCCAACGAAGCGGAGCCGGACGGCGAAGACAGCGATCTAATTTCGCGCCTGAATGCTTTCGCCGATGGCGGCGGCGCGCCGTCTGCCGCAGCCCAACCTGCCGTAGCCCAACCTGCCGAAGCGCTGGAAGAATCGGCCGAAGGCGAAGCTACCGCTGAAGAGGACACCGAGGACGAACATGGCTTCGTACCGGTAAGGGCCGAAGACACGGGTGGGGACGATGAGGACGCCGGTGTCGAGCCGAGCACCGCGCCCGCGGAAGAGGCCGAGCTTGCCGCCGCCGCTGAAACCCCGGAAGATGTGGCAGCGGAGGCCGAGGAAGTGGCCGAGCCGGTCAAGGCTGAAAGTCTGCCGGCCGTTGCCAAGAAGGAAGCCGCGAAACCGGCGGCAAAAGCTGATCCGTCGAAGGAGACCAGCGTCGCCAACCAGTCGATCCGGGTGAATGTCGAGCTCCTCGAAAATCTGATGACAATGATTTCGGAGCTCGTCCTAACCCGAAATCAGCTTATGCAGATCCTGCGCAACGAAGCGGACAGTGATTTCACGACGCCACTGCAGAGGCTTAGCCATGTAACGACCGAACTGCAGGAAGGGGTTATGAAGACCCGCATGCAGCCGATCGGCAATGCATGGTCGAAGCTGCCCAGAATTGTCCGCGACCTTTCGATCGAACTCGGCAAGAAGATCGATCTGCAAATGATCGGTGCGGAAACCGAACTCGACCGTCAGGTTCTGGAGCTGATCAAGGATCCGCTGACCCATATGGTGCGGAACTCGGCCGATCATGGCATCGAGATGCCCGATGAACGGCTGGACTCTGGGAAGTCCGCGACAGGTACGGTTACGCTGAATGCCTTCCATGAAGGCGGTCACATCATTATCGAGATCAGCGATGACGGTAAGGGTCTGAATACCGAAAAGATCAAGGAAAAGGCTCTCAAAAACGGCATGGTGTCGGAAGCCGAGCTGGAAGATATGACGACGCAGCAGATTCAGCAGTTCGTCTTCAGCGCCGGGCTCTCGACAGCGGCGGCGGTTACCTCGGTATCCGGCCGCGGTGTCGGCATGGATGTGGTCCGGACGAATATCGAGAAAATCGGCGGTACCGTTGAGCTGAAGTCGGAAGAAGGTCAGGGCACGACCTTCAATATTAAGATCCCGCTTACCCTGGCGATTGTTTCGGCGCTGCTTATCGAATGCGCCGGCGAGCGATTTGCGATCCCGCAGATCAGCGTGGTCGAGCTTGTGCTCGCAAGTGCGAATTCCGAGCACAAGATCGAGAACATCCAAGGGACGCCCGTCCTTCGTTTGCGCAATCGCTTACTGCCGCTCGTGTCGTTGCAGAGCAGCTTGAAAATCGAGTCGCTCTCGGAAGAAACACAGAGCGAAGAAATGTTCATCGTCGTGTCCCAGGTTGGTACCTACACCTTCGGCATTATTGTCGATCGGGTATTCGACACAGAGGAAATCGTCGTCAAACCGGTTGCGCCTGTGTTGCGGCAGATTCCGCTGTTTTCCGGCAATACGATTCTTGGCGATGGGAGCGTGATTTTGATCCTGGATCCCAACGGTATCGCAGCACAGAGCGGCGACCTGTCGCTGCCGGCGGCGGCGGCGGCGGATGCTCACGAAAGCTCAGACAGCGGTTCGACTGACCGCGTGGCGCTGCTTATCTTCCGCGCCGGCGATCAAACGCCGAAGGCCGTTCCTCTCGCGCTGGTTGCCCGGCTTGAGGAGATCGACGCTGCCAAGGTCGAGCGGTCGCCCGGCCAGTTGCTTGTGCAATACCGCGATCAATTGATGCCGCTGATTCCGATCGACAATGGCGGGACTCTGCGGGAAGAGGGCATGCAGCCGGTTATCGTCTTCTCCGATGGCGACCGATCCATGGGCTTGATCGTCGATGAGATTCTGGACATCGTCGAGGATCGCTTGAACGTCGAACTGGTTAGCGACCATCCGGGCTTCCTGGGAAGTGCCAAGGTCGTCGGTCAGGCCACGGATATCCTCGATACCGGATACTTCCTGACGCAGGCATTCGACGATTGGTTCGGTAGCCCGAATGGTGTTGAACCCAGAGAAGCACGAAAGAAGCGGCTCTTGCTGGTCGACGACAGCCCGTTCTTCCGCAACCTCTTGACCCCGATGTTGTCTGTTGCCGGGTATGACGTCACAGCTGTCGATAACGCGAAGTCCGCTATTTCGTTCTGCGAAAAGGGTTTGGAATTCGACGTCATCGTCAGCGATATCGAGATGCCCGAGATGGATGGCTATGCGTTCGCTGAAGCCATTCGAAACGGTTCCGATTGGGCCGATGTGCCGATGATTGCACTTTCGTCGCATGCCACTCCCTCGGACCTTGATCGTGGTCGCGAGGTTGGGTTCGACGATTATGTCGCCAAGGCCGATCGCGACGCGCTGGTTCAAACGCTCGAGCAGGCGCTAACAGCGGTGCAGAACCGCGAATAGATGGGCTTTCCACAGCGGGTAAAGAAATGAAAGTCATGGGAAATGAAGATTATGTGTAAGGCCGGAGTACTCTCATGAAATCCTGTCTCGTCGTTGACGACTCCCGTGTCATTCGCATGGTTGCCAGAAAGATCCTGGAGGAACTCAGCTTCGAGGTGCTCGAAGCCGAGGACGGGCAGGTTGCAATCGATCTGTGCAAAACGAAACTTCCCGACAGCGTGTTGCTGGATTGGAATATGCCGGTAATGAACGGGATCGAATTCCTTCTGGCGCTCCGTGAAATGCCGGGCGGCACAGATGTACCAGTCGTGTTCTGCACGACGGAAAACGATCTTGGTCATATTCAGCAAGCGATCGGATCGGGCGCTAGCGAGTACATCATGAAGCCGTTTGATAGCGAGATTATTCAAAGCAAATTCAGTCAGGTCGGCTTGATTTAGCTGAAGACTGGAAAATTCAGTATTAGGCAGCGCAGCGTATTGGATCAAAGAATGGCAAATAAGATACGGGTCATGATTGTCGATGACTCCGCGGTTATCAGGGGGCTTACCAAGCGAATTCTCGAAACGAACGATACGATCGAGGTCGTTGCTTCCGTTGGTAATGGAGAATATGCGGTTCGCGCAGCCGAACAGAAAGACATCGATGTCGTGGTTCTCGATATCGAGATGCCGACAATGGATGGCATCACCGCCCTGCCACTGCTGATCAAAGCCAACCCAAAACTCCGCATCATCATGTCATCAACGTTGACCACACGGAACGCGGAAATCTCCCTTAAGGCTCTGAGCTTGGGCGCTGCCGATTACATTCCGAAACCTACATCGGCCTCCGAACTGAACTCGGGCGATGCGTTTCGACAGTCGTTGCTTGAGAAGGTCGTCGCCCTTGGGGCTGCGTCGCATCGTGCGCAAGGAATTTCCAAGGACGTGCCAACGCGGCCGGGTACTAGTTCTTCTCCAAAAGCCGTATCGGCGGGATCGGTAGACATATCGTTGCGCAAGGCCGGGACCATGGTGCCGGATATTCTTGCGATCGGCAGTTCGACCGGCGGGCCGCAGGCCTTGTTCGAATTCTTTAAAGGAATTCCTGCAGACTGGACGCTGCCGATCGTTATCACGCAGCACATGCCGGCAACGTTTACCAGAATCCTGGCTGACCACATTGCCTCGGTCGCGAAACGACCATGCATCGAGTCGAAGGGCGGCGAAGTCATCACGAGCGGCCACATCTATGTCGCGCCGGGTGACTATCATATGATTCTGGAAAAGAACGGCGCCAAAATCGTTACCCGATTGACGCAATCGTCTCCTGAAAATTTCTGCCGGCCCTCGGTCGACCCCATGATGCGGAGCATCGTCGAAATTTATGGGCCTCGAGTGCTGGCGCTCATTCTCACGGGCATGGGCAAAGACGGTCTGAATGGATGCGAGGCGGTTGTCGCCGCTGGTGGGACGGTTGTTGCGCAGGATGAAGAAACGAGCGTCGTGTGGGGTATGCCAGGTGCGGTGGCAACGCATGGTGTCTGCAGCGCGGTGTTGCCGTTACAGGAAATTGCCGCGCACATCACCAACTTCAAGACTCGGACGGCAGCATGACACCAGAAGACTTTCAGGTAATGGCAACGTTGGTCCGTGATCGCTCGGGACTCGTCCTTGGTGAGGATAAGGCGTATTTGCTGGAAAGCCGCTTGGCTCCGATAACCCGGAAACATGGGCTGAATTCGCTCGAAGATCTGATCGCAGCGGTCAAGTCGGCGAAAGAACAAGGCCTCATAGCGGATATCGTCGAGGCAATGACGACGAACGAATCGCTATTTTTCCGCGACACGAAACCGTTTGATCAGCTAAAGGACCTTGTGTTTCCGCAGCTGCTGAAGGCGCGTGCGGCGACTCGCCAAATCCGCATTTGGAGTGCCGCGTGCTCAAGCGGTCAGGAACCGTATTCGATTGCAATGCTGATCAAGGAAGCGGGCGCCGCGTTCTCGGGCTGGAACGTCGAGATCGTTGCAACGGACCTTTCTGCGGAAATGCTGACGAAGGCACAGTCGGGTATTTACAGTCAGTTTGAAGTCCAACGCGGATTACCGATCACCTTGCTGGTAAAATACTTCAAACAGGACGGCGATAAGTGGGAAATCGATGCCGGTCTGCGGTCGATGGTCTCCTTCCGGCCGTTTAATCTCCTAGATGATCCGAAATCGCTTGGGCGGTTCGATATCGTTCTTTGCCGCAATGTCTTGATTTACTTCGATCAGGATATGAAGCGTCAGGTCTTGAACCGGATCAGCAACATTATGGCCGAAGATGGCTCCCTATATCTTGGCGGCGCCGAGACGGTCTTGGGGATAACCGAGAAGTTTCAGCCCGTGCCGGGCCAACGGGGCCTGTATCAGATGCCGTCGAGCGCGCCCGCACGCCTCTCCGCCTGACGCGTAGATCGGATCAAGTTCAGACGAACCCAATTTATGGGTTCGGATACTCTTGTGAATCCGACCGTTTTCAATAAGTTAGATCAGATTCACACGGTTTTTGGATCGCCTAAGGCGATTCCAATAAACCCTGATCTGATCTAGAGCAAGCTCGCGCCGGAACCCGCCGATACTCGGGCATAAGCCAAATATATCCATTGGAGCGGCGGGCTTCTGCCGCGAATGATCGACGATGTGGACGGTTCGGACCGGAACGCTTATTCGGCCGCCATGTTTGAGCGCGCGCGCCCGCGATAGACGAATACGTCGTCATCCAGGTCGATAGCCGGAAACTCGTTCTTCTCGCGCCAGTAGTCCTGTGTGTGCCGCCACTCCCGCTTGTCGCCGCGTCTTGGCAAAATCGCGAGGGCTCGCTTGAGATAATTCGGATTGAAATCTTGGTCGTCCATCCAGTCCGACAACGGCATGTCCTTGTCTTCCGGCCGAAGCGTCGGCTCTACACTACTGGCGCCGTTCTCGTGCATGTGATGGAGCAGACGGCAGACGAAATCGGCGATCAGCTCGCTGCGCAACGTCCAGCTGGCGCGGAAATAGCCGAACACCCAGGCGAGGTTGGGCACGCCCGTGAACATCATGCCGCGATAGGTCACGGTTTCGTGGAAGTCGAGCGGCTTGCCGTCGATCGTGAACGCGATATCGCCCATGACGCTCATGTTGAAGCCGGTCGCGGTTACGACGATGTCGGCTTCCAGGGTCTCGCCGCTTTTCAAGCGGATGCCGTCCTCGGTAAAACGGTCGATCTCATCGGTGACGACCGATGCCTTGCCCGCTGCGATCCCCTTGAACAGGTCGGCGTCGGGCACGAACGCGATGCGCTGGCGCCACGGCCGGTAGGACGGCGTGAAGTGCTTGTCCACATCGTAATCGGGGCCGAGTAGCGTCCGCACCTGTTCCAGCAACTCGTCCTTCACGGCTTCCGGCTCGTTGAAGCATCTATCGGTGAACGCGGCCTGGTCGAACATGATTTTTCGCCGCGCGATTTCGTGGACCCAGTCTTCTTCGACGTGCAATTCGCGCAGGGTTTCCGCGATCTCGATCGCGTTGCGGCCGGTTCGGAAAAAGGTCGGCGAGCGCTGCAGCATGGTGACGTGCGCCGCGGTCTCCGCCATCGCCGGTACAACCGTCGCCGCCGTCGCCCCGGAGCCAATGACGACGACGTTCTTGCCTGCATGGTCGATATCTTCCGGCCAGTTCTCCGGGTGTACGATCCGGCCCTTGAAATCCGCCATACCGTCCCACTCTGGCGTATAGCCCTCGTTATGCCGGTAATAGCCTTGGCACATCCACAGGAAGTCGGCGCTGACTTTGACCGTTTCGTTGGTGTCGGAGCGGACCGCCTCGATCGTCCAGCGGCTATCGTCGTACGACCAGTCGGCCTTCAGGATCTTGTGGCGGTAGCGGATATGTTGCTCGAGGCTGTTTTCCTCGACCACCTCTCCCATGTAGGACAGGATCTCCTCAGCCGTCGCAATCGGCGGGCCGACCCAGGGCTTGAAACTGTACCCGAACGTGTGAAGATCGCTGTCGGATCGGATTCCGGGGGACCGGTGGGTCCACCAGGTACCGCCGAAACTCTCCTCCGTCTCCAATATGACAAAGCTCGTATCGGGGCACTGCTGGAGGAGATGATAGGCGCCGGCGATTCCGGAAATCCCGGCGCCGACGATCAGAACGTCGAAATGTTCCATCGGCGCCGTGTCTCCTGCCGGGGACGTGTGCTTATCCGTCGTCTGTTGCCTAGCCATTCAAATACGCTCCAGTGATCGGGGGAGGGGGCGGATCGGCGAACAACACCTGTTCGCTCAGCCTGTCAGCCAACCTATCGTCATTTCATTCTAACGTCATCGCGCTCTGATCAAACGCGACATACGGACGCTCTCCTTCGTTCTGCGATCGGCCCGCCATTCGGTAATCTTACTGAACAGACGGCTATGGTAGCGATAGACGATTAACTTGTGAAATGCCGGATTGCCGCTATTGGCGAGGGGAAACGGCGCGGACGTCGCGGCCTATGGGGAAGTCCCAACGCCGTAGTCAAGAGCCTCGTACAACTCATCATCCTGATAGGGCTTCGGCAATGCCGAGATGTCCAATCCCCGGCCTTTACCAAGCGATCTTGCCAATTTGGCATAATTCAGGTTGTTCATGGCGGAGACGAGGATTTTGGCGCCGCATCCTCGCTCTCGCAGCCATTTGACGAGCTGAAATCCATCGATATCCGGCAGGACGATGTCGATCATGACAGTTGTCGGATTAAAGTCGTCCATGGCCTGCTTGAAATCTTTGCCATTGGTAGAGTGCCGGACATCATACCCCAAGTTACCGCCAATGGTGCGGACCGCCTCGCCCAACTCGACGACGTCGTCCACAACAAGCAGGCGTCTATCCGACATTCACCCCTCCGATAGCGACCTTACGGGAACCGTTCCCGTTGCATGATTTCGACGGCACCTAACCGGCTTTCTCTACCGTGAAGGCTTCCCAGGTCGGCGCCGACTGCTGTTGCTTCTTAACAAGCTCTTCGATCCCATTAATTTTTTCCATGCCCTGCATCATGTCAGACCGAATAAAATCGGCGCGGCGCACCAGGCCGCGGCCCGCTGACAGATTTGTTTGCCAGCCCGTCATTTTGAGCGTCAAGCTGCACAGGATTGCGCCAATCGTGACATGGTGGCTGCGGACCATCTTTTTGACATGCTCAAAAGACTCCGCTGTGATGTCTTCCCACATCGATTCCGAGGCCCGCTCGAAGTTCTCGAAGCGGCTGACGACGGAGGCGGTGACGTCGGTGATGCTTTCCTTGATGAAGTCGATACTGCGCATCAGGCGCACATCGTTACTCAGCTCGAGGTTTTCCTTTAATTCTTCCATCGATTCTTCGAACATCAGAATCTGAGGAATCAGCCCATTCAAACAATATTTGCCGTAAGACACCGACAGGTAGATGTCAGCATATTCTTCCAGGAAATCAGGAACCGTTTGAAGGTCTACGCTCAGTTTATCGGCCATTTCTTTTAGATTGTTCAGCGCTATCTTTTTGTCGGGCGCGGAATATTTCTTGATCAGCCCGGCCATATTGTCGAAATCGGACTCGGTCGTATTATAGATTTGCCGAAGCAGAGGCAGGGTGAACTCGTTCATATAGCGCATGAGTTCCTGACGTTTTTTGGCGGAAAGCTTCAGCGCCGATTGCTGCTCGACATTGATGCCGAGCCTCCGGAGCTGGTTTCTCAGTGTGTAAATGTCGAAACTATGCAGCTCGGCCAGGGCGGAGATCATGCGGTTGTCCGGGTGCGGCGCGCCCTGAGGCCAGCCAAAGGTGCCGGGCAATTCCGCAAGGTCAATCTGGCCGCTGCCGCCGTCGGCATCGTTAAAGAGCTCAATAACGCTTTCAAGCCGTACATTCTTGATCAGCCGTGCGCGTCGCAGGCTCGGCGTTTGCAGGGGAATGATATGCAAAGGCAGGATATGCATCGAATCCATATCTGCTTCTGCCTGGGCCTGTTCCTCGGACTGAGCTGAATCATTCTTCGTCGGCGTTTCTGATTCGATATGATCCATTCATCTCCCCCACGAACCAATGCTTCGAGTCGACGGCGCCAGTTTGGATGTATTGCGACACTAAAGCGGAGAGAGTTAAGATATTTTTTAAATTGTAGTAGTTATTTTTATACAATCTCTAATGATTGTTTTTCATTCTTTTCAGCGCCACCTATGGGTTTCAAAGGGGCAGGGCCGCAATCATGCGCGCTCCTTCATCGTTCCGCGACCTCGCCGCCGTGCCGTAATCTTGCCTAAATAGCCGACTATCCTAGACCGAGGCGCCAAACTTGCGAAGCGCCAGCGTGTCGCTTTTTGGTCCATCGATCAAGAGAAACGTTGATCTCGGCAAATTTACAACGCTGTATCACGTAAGTTTAGAACAAATCATCCTAAAATTCTAATAAATATAAAATAAAGAAACAATTTTATTAATTTTTTTACTTATCAATAACACAATTTAACTTGAAAATACTTTGTGAGTAACAAAATTTGCTGTATATGATTTAGAAAAATGAAATGTAGGCGACTCATGAGTTGCGGTTTGTGTATCCAATGGGGCTTCAAGACATGCGCTGCAGTGTCGCCATAGCGCTTTTGGCACTGACCAGCTTGCTGGCTGCCGGTTGCGGTACGCAACTCGATTTCTTGCAGAACCCAGGTTCCGACGAATCGCGCGAAACGAACGCGGCGTCGGGACATGGCGATTTATCCGAAGGCTACTCTTTGGCACCGGCGTCCGGTGGGGCGGTCGCCGATCATGAGAAACGGCGTCGCGCGGAGACGCTGCGGCCGCGCCCCGAGGCGAAGCCCCAGGACGCGATTCGGGAACCGTTGCCGGGGGCGTCTGCCACGGATAACGCCCTAACACCGTCGGTGTTGGTCGGGCTCAACTTTGACCAGGCGAAACGGCTCCTCGGTCCGCCGGACATGGAGGAAAACGGCCAACCTTCCAGGATCTGGCAATATGCCGACGACGACTGCCATATCCGGCTTCATTTCTACTACGACCTTAAGACGCGGCGCTATCGACTGCTTCATTTCGAAGCGAGTCCGCCGACGGGAGAGACGGAGGACACGCAAGCGTACAGTGATGTACCCGCACACTGCCTCCGGGCTTTTCGGCAGCGTGTGGTGGCGAACGGAAAGCCGTGATCATGGGGCATCCGACGCAAATCCATCAATCGATGCGAACCACGAGTTGGTGGATTAGCGCCCGCCCAGCCATAGGAGAGACGTGGGCCGCCCTGCGTGGAAAGTCGGGTGCCCTGCGGTCGGCTATGGGCCACTGGCGGCGCAGCCTGGTCGCAAAGATCGTCGTGACGGCGGTCATGTTTTCCGTAATCCCGGCTTTCATTTATCTGGAGCTTTCATCCGCCGATCGCGAGCGAAACACGCTGTTGCTCGAAGCCGGGCAGGAGCATGGCCGCGTTCTCGCAGCGGCGTTGGCGCCGCACCTGCGCGTCGGACTGTCGGAGCAGCCGGCGCTGAATGAAGTGCTGGCCCGGCTTGCCAGCGCAAATCTCAATGTCCGCGTCATATTCCGCCCGGATGGCGATCCGAAGGAAGGCTTCTATTACATCGCCGCGTTTCCCGCGATAGCGCCGGATTTCATGGAATCCGAACGCCGCCGCATCGCTGGCCTGGGGGTTCTGAACCGCCTCGAGGTTTCCTGCAAAAGCGATAAGGCAGCGGCCATACGTCACCGCCATGGCGGCGGCAACGAGTATCTGATCAGCTCCATTACGCCGGTGCAAACAGAGGCCGGCTGCTGGGCGGTCATCGCCTCCTATAGCAACGAAACCTATCTTCAGTCGTCGCTCGGCTTGGACTACTGGCAGACGCCGCAAATTCAGATCGCGGCTATTCTTTACTGCGCAATGGCAGCCCTTGCCGTATTCCTTTTGCTGCGCGTACGCGACCAGCTCCTCAAGTTTCGCGGCATTGCCGTCAATGTCGGGCCCCATGCGGGTGCCATGTCGCTTGCCGAGCAAAACGTCACGCCGGAACTGGACGACGTGGCGGCGGAATTCGACCGTATTGTGGAGCGGCTGGCGATGCTGTCCTTCGCCGTCGAGAACAGCCCCGTTGCAATCGTCGTGGCGGCGGACGACTGGCGTATCGAATATGCGAACCCGGCGTTCGGCTGCCTGACTGGCTACGTGGAGGCGGATACGATCGGACGCACGCCGGCCGCCTTGTTGGCGGCGGAAACAGACGCGTCGCGCTGGGAAGCGATCTGCGAGGCGGTCGAAAAGGGCGAGATATGGCATGGCGACATAGCCGCGCGTGGCGTCGACGGGTTCACCTACTGGGCGGAGGTGTCCGTCTATCCGCTGGCGCACGCCCACTCGGGAACGCGCCGCTTCGTCGTCATCCAGCAGGACATTTCCGAACGCCGCGCAATCCTCGCGAAGCTGACCGCCGCACGGGGCCGGGCGGAGGAAGCGAACCAGTCCAAGTCCAGGTTCCTGGCGCAAATGAGCCATGAGCTACGGACGCCGCTCAACGCCATTATGGGATTCTCCGAAATCCTCGCGGACAAAAATTTGTCCGCCGGTAAGCAGGATCGGGTTGAGGAGTACGCGCGCCACATTCACGAAAGCGGCGCGCATCTGCTCGCCGTGATTAACGACTTGCTCGACCTGGCAAAGCTTGAAGCCGGGAAGACGCAGCTTCATCGCGAGCTTCTCGACCTGACAAACCTCGTCGGGTCGACCGTTGCGTTGGTCATGCCACAGGTGCATGCCGCGGGTGTCCGGCTGGATTGGAAGGCAAACACGATGGATGTCGGCATGGCGGCGTTCGACGAGCGCGCGATGCGGCAGATTTTGCTGAATCTTCTATCGAACGCCATCAAATACACGCCGCCTCAAGGCGTCGTCTCGATTGGATTGCGCCGCAGGAACAGCTTGGTTGAGCTCAGCATCGCCGATACCGGTTGCGGGATCCCAGCCGAGGATCTGCCGCGGATCTTGGAACCCTATGCCCAGGTGGAGGACGCGGCGCGAACGCGGGAAGGGACGGGCCTCGGACTACCGATCGTCAAGCGGTTGGTCGAACTGCACGGCGCGAAGATGGATATCGAGAGCGAAGTTGGCGTCGGCACGACGATCCGCCTGTACTTCCCAACCGACGAGGAGCCCGTCGCGTCGTCAACAGAAGTTGGGAGCCTGTCCGAGTAACGCTTGCGGCCTGCGCGTTTCTCTGGTCGACCCAAAGGGCTTCGTTTTTAAGGGGCTCGGATGTCGTCTAGCGCCGCTTGCGATGCCCCTCGGCATCGCCACGCGACGCCATCCTAACCCAACCCCTTGAAAACGCAGTGCAGACCATAAGCATTACCCGGGCAGGCTCCTAGCGGCGAACTTGCTTAGGTTTGGCATATGCTGCGTCGAGAGGAAGGTCTCCGCGCACCATTGTCCGTAAGGTCGATTTTTCAATCTTGCCGAGGCCGGTGCGCGGGAGCGAGTCCATGAACGCGACATGATGCGGATGTTGGTATACCGCCAGCCGTCCCACGAACAGAGCACGCAGTTCTTTCGAAGTCATCGCGTACCCTTCCTTCAGAACGACGCAGGCGACGATGGATTCGCCCAACTCCGGGTCCGGCCTGCCGACGATCGCGGCTTCTTCGATCGCTTCGCATTCCGCCAGGATCCGTTCGCCATCGGCGGGATAAATGTTCGAGCCGCCGACAATCACGATATCCTTGATACGGTCGTCGATGTAGAAATACCCGTCGTCGTCGATATGCCCAACATCCCCGGTCATAAACCAGCCGTCGCGAAAATTTTGTTCCGTCGCCTCCGGGTTGGCCCAATATTCGCTGAAGACACATTTGCCGCGTAACGCGATCTCGCCGCGCTCTCCGGGTTCGACGTCGCGCATCCAGCGGTCGACAATTCGCGATTCGACATGCGCCGAGGGCTTGCCGATGGAGCCCGCTTTTCGTCTCGCATCTTCAATCGGCACGGCAATGACCGGCGGCATCGCTTCGGTCAAGCCGTATAGCTGCTGAACTGGTATGCCGCGTGCGAACCAGGGCGCCATCGATGCGAGCGGAACCCCCGTGCCGCCGGTTCCCAGTGTCCGGAGACTCGAGATGTCCGTGTTTTCCCAATCGCTATGCGAGGATATGGCGCGGGATACGACAGGACGTGCGAGGAGAACGGTGACGCGGAGACGCTCGATATCGCGCAGCACGTCGCCGGCGTCGAATTCGCGGTGGATCGTGACCGTTGCCCCGGCGAGCATTGCCGGCACCGAATGAATGCTCAACCCGGCGATATGATACATCGGAACCGCGGTCAGCACTTCGTCATGACGGACCATTTCGAAGACACCGATCGAATTCAAGGCGGAATGATACAGCGCCTCCTGTGAGATAAGCGCGCCTTTCGGCAAGCCCGTCGTACCCGATGTGTAGATCATCAGGACCGGCGTCGATGGCGGGAACCGTCGATCGTGGTCAAGCGGCGTGGCGGCTGTTACCAGCGCGCGCATATCCGATTTGTCTTGTTCGCTGTGGGTATCGTCCCCGATGCCGATCAACCGCATCGAGGGATATTGTTGCAGGCACGCTTCTGCCGAATCGAAGTGATTTGCGCAGACGAACAAATAACGCGGTTTAGCGTTGTTAAGAAAAACGCCGAGTTGCTCGGTTGTCATTCTAATGTTTAGGGGCACCAGTATGGCGCCGGTTCTCGCACACGCGAAAAGCAGTTCCAGAATTTCCGGACAGTTATCGCCGAGGAACGCAATGCGATCGCCCTGTTCAATGCCCAGAGTATCGGCAAACGCTCCGCTTAAATGGGCAATGCGGTCTTCGAACTGCCCGTAGCGCGTTTCGCGTCCTTCGAAGCGAATTGCGACCTTGTCCGGCGCTCTTCGTGCCTTCTCAGCGATCCAACTCGAAATATCGTAGGTCTTCATGTGCCATTTTCAGTCCCGCTTTTCAAACGACGTAATCGCGTCGTACCTATAAACGAATCATGCAAACGGGATTGACGGAACCCTTTGATAATTCGTATCTTTTAGCGGTCTGTCGTTCCTTTAATTGTATGGGTCTAAGATCTTTGATTGTGATGTCATTATAAAAATTACAACTTGATGATTTTATTTACACGTATTAGGAGAATTGTTTAACTGTAAATTCGCCTTCTTATCCTACTTTACCTATTGAGACAGTAAATTTGCAAATCGAAGAGATTTTACCATGTATCTTAGATAGGGTTGCAGCACCTCTGAGCCTAACGACTGAACGAGAACGAATTATACGCGACATGCCTGTTCCGGATCACGCCCATACGGACATCAAAGCGCTCTACAGCTATTGGTGTTCCGTTTCGCCCGAAGGGAAACTTCCGGGCCGCCAGCATATCGATCCTGTCGATATGGCGCCGCTTCTGACTAATCTTTGGCTGATCGATGTCCACCGCGAACCGCTGCGGTTCTGGCGCCGCCTTGTGGGGACCAGAATCGAGGAATTTGCGGGCGTCAACCTCACCGGCGGTTGGATCGACGACAATTTGAGCGATTCCAGGACACCGGGTGTGCAAAAGGGGATGGTCGAAGTCGTTGAAACCCGGTTGCCGAGCTGGCGGCGCGGGAAACCGCTCATCAGCGCCCATAAAAACTACGCGGAGCTGGAGCGGCTTTATCTGCCGTTGGCCGAAGACGGCGAAACCGTGGATATGATTTTGGCGATGACATTGTTTTTGACGATGCCGGCGCCAAACGATATCGGCGACGACCCCGACAGCGGCCCCCTTGAACTCGAGGACATTCTCGATTCCTGATTCCGGGGACAGGATGAGCCGAGCTTGTTGCAGCAGGCAGATTTAGGTCACGACGGTGCAGTTGTGACCTGAATCTAGCCTAATTATATTTCAATAAGCATTATGTCCCTTTATTTTTTAAAATATAAACAATATCAATTAGTTATATGAACACATAGATCGCCTGGAACGTTGCGGTGTCGCGGCAGACAACTGGCTGCTTCATTTGGGCATCGACGAAATCAGTTCGGGTAACCTTAGCCGCGACACCGAAGAATGGGGCGGTGGCTTTGTTTACCTCACCAGTGTGGTAGTTTGACTCCGAACAATGGATGAAAATTACGCAAACTGATATGCCTAAAGCCTTGCTAGTATGTATTCATGGATTGGGTGGCGACGCACAAAGCACTTGGGGGAAATTCCCCGAGTTCTTGAGTAATTCCAAAGGTTTTTCCGAGACGTACGACATCGATTTATTTTCATACAAGACTGGAAAATTTGGACCCGTCCCTAGCCTAACAAATGTTGCAAGAGAACTTTCAGAATACCTGGCTACAGAGTATCCTGACAGAGACCGAATTGAGTTCTTGACCCATAGTCAAGGTGGGCTGATTGCGCGCAGATATATCTGCAATGTTCTAAAAGAAGGCGGCCCATTAAAAACCACCAAACTGATAACCTTTGGCACGCCACACCTTGGGTCGATTCTTGCTAACCCTGTCAAACGGTTAGCAAATGCGCAAGTTCGTGATCTCGCAGTGGATTCTGACTTTGTTATGTTGTTGGGCGAGGATTGGCACCGTGCAAACGCGCATGAACGCGTAAGCGTCAAGTACATCACCGCTGCTCAGGATTGGGTGGTATCACGAACGAGCTCACTCGGTGCCGATTGGAGTGACGGAAATATTACCGTCCCCAACAAGGGGCACAGCGACATCGTTGTACCGGAAAAGCCTGATTCCGCGATAGTCGAAATCGCCTACGAATTCCTCTTGGAACCAGGCGGCATAAGCAGGCGGTTCATAGAGCCGGATTTCCGACAGCCCAACCTTGTTATCCGCAAAATAAAGAACGCACAACGCAATCGATTCTTCTTTGGTGCGGAAGCGGTACCCTTTTTCGCGCGGAAGACCGAAATGGATGTAATCGCAGAATTCCTAGATTCTGCAACTGAGTCTCTTAGCTGGATGCTGATATTTGGCTCCGGCGGTGTAGGGAAGAGCCGACTTGCCCACGAGATTTGCAAGCTGGTCGCGAGTGAATGGTATGCGGGATTCCTTGATCATCGGGATTTGAACCGCGACTGGCGCAACTGGCAACCTCTTATGCCTACGTTGATTGTAGTCGATTACGCGGCAAGAACATCTCAATCGTTTGAAGATGATCCATTGGTGAAGATGCTTGCCGATCTATCGGACCGGGTCGGGGGACAAGGACTGCCGCTTGCTCGTCCGGTAAGGTTGCTACTTCTGGATCGAATCCCGGATGTCACTTGGCTGACCTCATTGCGTCTGGGCGGTTATAACACAAATGACACTCAGTTCCGTCCAGCAAACACAGAAGGTTTGCACCTTCAAACTATTGATGATCCAGTCGAAATTATTGAGTGGATTCTGGAAAGTCAAGACACGCCTGCACCTCGACGTGAAACTCTCAGTGAAACGCTGAGCCGTTTCGATGAGCAACGCCGTCCTCTTTTTGCGCTATTGTTAGCGGAAACAATCATAGTTGAGCCGGATAACTGGCTTACTCTGGACAAAGAGGCCGCCATCGAAGGTATCTTGAATCGGGAACAGTTTCGCTTTTGGCGACCCTTAGGCTCAAAACCGCCCGAAGAACGCGTATTGGCGTTGGCCACCGTAGTTCGTGGACTTTCTGCAGAAGCGACAACCAGTATCGAAGAAGTCTTTCTACCTAAATGGGATATCGACAAGCATCCCAAGGTTTTTTCTGAAATGACGGGGCACGACTCTGATCAATTGGTCTGGCCACTCGAGCCCGATATCTTGGGTGAGTACTTTGTGGTCAAGCAGTTTGATGGGCTTAGTGACAGTCATAAGAGCTTATTTATGACTTATGCGTGGCACAATGCACGATATGAAACCTCTGACTTTCTGCTCCGAACCTTCGCCGATTTTGATCCTGAGTTGTTGCCGCACAGCCTCCTTGCCCCCCCAATATTCGATGAAGTCAGTTTCCAATGGTGTAGAACGTTGCTAACAATTCAGAAATACATGCCAAATCAATACGCGACAATTCAGGCTAAAATACGCAGTTTTATTGAAGACTCTGTTGTTCGGTGGGGGTTCAATACCACATCCAGCTACCTTTTCGGCACGCTCCGCAAACTTGAAATAAATGATGAGTTTCGTGTCCTGGCGCTGGACCACCTGAAAAGGAACTGTTCTGAACTGATTTCCCTAGGTGCAAAACAATGCTTGCCAGGAACGGTTGGATTCTTTTTGAAAAGTGTGAAGAGAGATTGCGATATTTCGGTATTAGAATCTTGCCATGCGTCCCTATTGGCGTCGCGCGATGACCTAGTCGAGCAGGCACTTTCAAACGCTCTTGACGAATTTGGATCATTTCAAGAGATAGTTTGGCAGCAGAACGAGCACTTGGCTAGGACATTATATTCGAAGATTGATAAGGACGACGAGAGGTTGGCAGAACGAGCGTTCGAGACGCCGTTAGACAAGCTTGGTTACTTTCTGAGAATAGCTTGGCGACATGATCAAAAATCACTAATTCAGAAATTGTACTCGCGATTTGATTCGCAGGTTGATCGCTTGGCTGAGCGGGCACTTTCTTCATCACTCGACGCGATAGGTTCGCTTCTAGAGATAGCTTGGCAACATGATCAAAAGGAGCTGGTTCAGAAATTATACTCGCGATTTGATGCGCAGATTGATCGCTTGGATGAGCGGGCACTTTCTTCATCACTCGACGCGACAGGTTCGCTTTTAAAGATAGCTTGGCAACAAGATCAAAAAAAGATGGTTCAGAAATTATATTCGCGATTTGATGCGCAGATTGATCGCTTGGCTCAGCGGGCACTTTCTTCATCACTCGACGCGACAGGTTCGCTTTTAAAGTTAGCTTGGCAACATGATCAAAAAGGGCTGGTCGAAAATCTGTATGATCGCCTGGAAGCGCGCGTGGATCTACTTATGCCATTGGTTTCCTTAGATGCGCTGGATTCGGCAGCTGTTTTCTTAAAGCGCGCAGAAAAACATGGTCGAAAGGGCCTCAGCAAGACCATTTACAAGAAGCTTAGTGAAGACATTGACAGGCTCGCTGAGTGCGCATTCATTTCACCATTCGATAAGCTTAGTTACTTTGTTAAGACCCTATCTGAGGCAGGCCAAGCGGAGCTATGTACGTCGCTTCTTGAAGCAATGGCTAGAATAGCTGGTGACCACAAATCCAAAATACAGCAAGAAACGGCTACCGGACTTCTTACCTTCCTGTATCAATTGCCGGCGGACAGATTGGATTTGGGGGTTTCTATATTAGCCCATCAAGTCGCAGCAGACTGGTCTCCTTTGAGAAGGCCAGATGACAAACACTGGGCTGGGGCCGCAAACCTCGCGATGTTCTATTTCCGTTTGGAAAGGGAAGACATTGCCGATGAAATCGTGGAAGGGCTGTTGACTCGCCAGTGTTCAGAGGATTTTGGGCGGCCAGCATACAGATTGACTGAATTTTCGCGGCTGCTTTCGATGATCCCTCAGAATTCCCCAAAAACACCAAAGATGCATAGTTTGTTTGACAACCTCGGTGGAACCAAGTGGATTGATCAATGCGTAGGCTCCGTGAATAACTTTTCTTTGGCTGCTGCGTTGCTTCCTTTGGGCATGAGTCCAGTGAAATCTATTGTGCGACAAGTTTTGAAAGGACCGCGACTGATATCTAAGACTCGTGCTGAAATACAGAGTGGTCTTGAAACAAAAGGTAACGAGTTGGCGATTGCCATGCGGTTGCTTGGCTGTGCGTCCTTGTGCGGAATCGCAATACCGAAGGGATTTGTTCTCTCCGCTGGAATTCCCGACGTAGTAGAGTTGCCTGTGTCAATCATACCGCATCGCGAGGAAGGGGTGATGGTTGAAGGCTGGCAATACAGTCTTTGGCTTGGGCTAAGAACATTTGTTTCGATTCGCGGATCTCCCATTGGTTTAGATAAGAGCGTGATCGAGTGGACATTGAAACTTTGGATTCAGAATTTGCAGGAGACGACTGATTCTCCCGAAACTCCGGCGCATTGTCTGAATCAGTCGATGGTACGCTGGCTGGAAGATTGTCTTGAGCAGAGAGTAAGCTGCTTGCTTCCCAGCCGTGAAAGGCTCGGAAATGTTGCTAAGAATATTTAGTGATCGCACCTGCCGGGGCTGAGCGAAGTTACTTTCTTGCTGTTCGTATATCTTTATCATTATTCAGTCAGTCCCCCGTACGTGACGTGTTTGCAACGGAAATCACGAAGGTCAGCCCTCCGGCGCACGTCATATTTTCGCACAGGCTGTGATCAAAGGGCTGGCTCGATTTACGTGCCTTAAATTATTCTGACATGGGACGTCTCCATCGTTGATGATGATGGCGATTATGCAATAGCCTCGCCGCTCGCCCGATAGCATCTCAACAAGAACAAACCGCCTCGGTAGTTCGCATTACTCCGGCGAGCACATGCGTTACGCCCGCCGGCTGGCTGAACGGTGGTCCCAATTTGGTTGCGAGGTGATTTGAACCTGCTGTTTTCCTCACTTCATGCTTGCGCGGCCATTCTAAGTTAGACGGACCGATACGCCGACCGATATGACGGCTAAGGGTCAAAAGCAGAGCTGCGGCATTAAACCGTAAATGTCTGCATCTTGGCCGACAGAGAAGTTCGCGCGTGGCCGGTGCGCATGCTCCCCCACACAAAAAAATCCGCCCGTTCGCACGGGCGGATTGTTAAGTTGGCAGACAATAATTCTTTGCTGGTGTTAGGCGGCCGGTGCGCTGGTGGCCAGGTCTTCCGGGTCGCGCAGGACGTAGCCGCGGCCCCAGACCGTTTCGATGTAGTTTTCGTCGCCGGTCGCGGAAGACAGCTTCTTGCGCAGCTTGCAGACGAAGACGTCGATGATCTTGAGTTCCGGCTCGTCCATCCCACCGTAGAGGTGGTTGAGGAACATTTCCTTGGTCAGGGTCATGCCCTTGCGCAGGGAGAGCAGTTCCAGGATGCCGTATTCCTTGCCCGTCAGGTGGAGCGGCTTGCTGTCGACCTCGACGGTGCGGGCGTCGAGATTGACCTTCAGCTTGCCGGTTTCGATGACCGACTGCGCGTGGCCCTTCGAGCGGCGGATAATCGCGTTCACCCGCGCGATCAGCTCCTGTTTGTGGAAAGGTTTCGTTAGGTAATCGTCGGCGCCGAAGCCGAGACCCTTAACCTTATTCTCCAGTTCACCGAGACCGGAGAGAATGAGGATCGGCGTTTCCACCCGCGCATCGCGGAGACGGCGCAGCACTTCATAGCCGTCGATGTCCGGCAGCATCAGGTCGAGGATGATGATGTCGTAATCGTAGATCTTACCGATTTCGAGCCCGTCTTCCCCCAATTCCGTACAGTCGACGACGAAGTTTTCCGTCTTCAACATGAGCTGTATGCTATCGGAGATGGCCTTGTCGTCTTCGACTAGTAGAACTCGCATTTTTGCTTCCCCTCACGCTTTTGCGTTTTTTTCACAACAATAAGATATTAATATTTATGATCAGAAAAGGTTAACAAAAAGTTTCCATATACAGCTACATGAAATTTTACATAAAATTAAAGCATCACGACGAAGCTTACTTGATTTTGCTTCGCGACAATTTTGAGTTTTGATGTTTAGACCATGAATGGCCGCCTAGACAACCTAATAAGTGACCTCAACCGGCTGCCGGACAGCGCGGTGTTCGGCAGCGTGTCGGGCATTCAGGGCATGCTGGTCGAAATCGCGGGCGTGCAGGGGAACCTGTCGGTCGGCGACCGTTGCGATATCGTGGCGCGGGGCGCGAAGCTGGTTCCCTGCGAGGTGGTCGGTTTCCGGGATGGCCATGCCCTGGCCATGCCGTTCGGTGCGCTCGACGGTGTTGGGCTTGGCTGCAAGGCGATCCTGGCCGAGACCGAGCCGGTGATATACCCGACAAGCGCATGGCTCGGCCGTGTCGTCGATGGCTTCGGCGAGCCGGCCGACGGGAAGGGCGCGTTGCCGATGGGGGAAAAGGCCTATTCGATCCGGAGCCAGCCGCCGCCGGCACATGCGCGGCGCCGGCTGGGCGGCAAGCTCGATCTCGGCGTGCGCGCCATTAATACCTTCCTGACCTGTTGCCGCGGGCAGCGCATGGGAATCTTTTCCGGTTCCGGCGTCGGTAAATCGATTTTGCTCTCCATGCTCGCGCGCTTTACGTCGGCGGAGGTGGTCGTCTTCGGTCTGATCGGCGAGCGCGGACGCGAACTGAAGGAATTTCTCGAGGATGATCTGGGGACGGAGGGGTTGGCGCGCAGTGTCGTCGTCGTGGCGACGTCCGATCAGTCGGCCTTGCTGCGCCGCCAGTCGGCCTACATGACCATGGCCGTTGCCGAGTATTTCCGCGATCAGGGCAAGGATGTGCTGTGCCTGATGGACAGCGTGACGCGTTTCGCCATGGCACAGCGTGAAATCGGCCTTTCGGCCGGCGAGCCGCCCGCCAGTAAGGGGTATACGCCGACCGTGTTCGCGGAGTTGCCGAAACTGTTGGAGCGTGCCGGACCCGGTGTGGGGGAGGGCAGCATAACCGGGCTCTTTTCCGTGCTGGTCGAAGGAGACGATGAGAACGAGCCGATTTCCGATGCCGTTCGGGGTATCTTGGACGGCCATATCATGCTGGACCGCTCGATTGCCCATCGGAACCGCTTTCCGGCAATCAACGTTCTCCGCAGCGTCTCGCGGACGATGCCGGACTGCAACACCGACGACGAGAACGCGGTCGTGAACCGGGCGCGGGCGCTCGTTGCGACCTATGAGGATATGGCGGAACTGATCCGGATCGGCGCCTATCGCGCGGGCAGCGATGCGCAAATCGACGAGGCGATCCGGTTTTACCCGCAGATCGAAACCTTTTTGACGCAGAATCAGGAAGACCGGCAGAAGCTGGAAGAGGGTTACGAGCAACTCGCTGAAATTTTGGCGGAAGACGCGCAATGAAAGGCATTGAAGCACTGATAAAGGTTCATTCCTTCGAGCTCGATGAAAAGCGGCGTTCGCTGAAGCAGATCGAGGAATTCCGGCAGCAGATAGAGGGTTCTCTGGAAAGTCTCGCGGACGAACTGAGCGATGAGCAGGCGGCGGCGCCGCAATCGGCGGAGGGTACCTTTGCCTATGGCGGGTTTGCACAAGCCGTCATAAAGCGCCGTACGGCGTTATTGGAGTCCTTGGCTTCGGTGACGCTGCAGGTTGAGGCGGCGCGCGACGCGGTGGCGGCATCCTTCGAGACGCTCAAAAAGTACGAAATCACCAAGGCCGGGCGGGACAGCGCCGCGCTTGCGGAAGCGCGGCGCCGCGAACGGATTTTGCTCGATGAACTAGGGCTGCACGCGTTTACGCGAAAAAAGTCAGCCTAACCTGCCCCTAAAAACGTTTCAGGCGCGCCAATAGCGCCGGATTGTCCCATTTCGGCTGCCGGTCCTCGATAAGCACGCGGTGGTCCGCTTGCCCTGCTGTCGTTCGCGCGGCAGCGATCTGTACCCAGCGTGGCACGACTTCATTGTTGATATCGTCCAATATGGCGATGGCGAGGCTTTCCAGCGCTTCGTCCGCGACATCGCCGAAGGACGCCAGATATTCCATGAACGCCGCCGGCGGCAATATCTGCTTGTCCGGCACATAACGCACTGTTATACGTGTATTTTTATTATTTATTTCTCCCATCAGTAGATTAAGATAGTCCAAAGAAGTACCGGTATTTAACCGGCTCTTCAGCAACCCCCGCCGCGTCGTTGCCGCCGTTTGCATCTCTTTGTTTTCGGCGCCGTTTTCATCTGCAGTCATGCCAGCACGCCTGCGTCGCTCGCCAGGCCGGAATCGCGAAGCGGCTGCAGCTCGAAGAACGCCTCCGTCCGAAACCCAACGCTGCCCTCTAGCCCCAGCGCCGACGTCGTATCGGCAAATATTTCAGTAATCGATTGCTTCATCTCTTGTTCGAGTTCCTTTTCCGTGCGGATGATCAAATCCAGCGCCTTGGGCCGCGCCAGGCCGTCGAATTGAAATTGCCCGAGCTTGGAAAACGCCACTTCGATGATGAAGCGTGTTTCCTTCGGTTCGTCTGCATCCTGCGCGCCGCCGCCATTGTCGCGGATGAACAGGCGTATCTGCCGCAGTTGCTCGTCTGAGAGGACGGGAATGAGAAATAACCGCCAATCCTGTCCGGCCGGCTCGTTTGCGAAGCGCTGCATGACGCCGAACTCTTCCGCCATGCGGCCCAGCAAGCCGTCGCGCTCGAGCAGGCGCATCGCGTCCGGTCCCAACCAGCCGCGCAAATCGCCCGCCCGTAAGGCGGCCAGAAAGAACAGCATCGCATTGGTCATCGGCGCGCCGGGCTGGGGAATGGCTTGGCTGATCGTATTTTGGGCGCCCGCTACGGTACCGCTACGTAGCGCGTCGTGCAGCGTTTCCCAGCGGTTCGCAAGCGTTAGCGCCCGTGGCTCGGCGCTGGGCTCCGCGCTGGGAAGTTGCCGGAACAGGCCTTCGAGGAGCAGGTTGCTGCCTGTCGGTAATGGCCTTGGAACCGCGAGCGACAGTTCCGCGACATTGGTCTGGACGATGGCCTGGCCTGAAGTGCTGGTGCTGGTGACCGTTCCAGTGAGGGAAGTGGTGCCCGGCGATGCCGGCGGGGCGGTCGTGCCGGGCCGGGCGATCGCCGCAATGCGTACGGTGAGACGGTCGCCCGGCAAGAGCGCCGTGGGGCCGGTTACGGTTGCGCTGGGGCGGCCTGCGGTCGCGGCGGGCCCGGTTGCGGGTGCGGTGGGGCCGCTTGCGGCTGTGATGTTTGCCTGCGGAGGAATGAGAGTGGTCCCACCCGGTGCCGTCGTCCGGATGACGATCGCGTTGACGACGCTGCCGCGAATGAGCGAATTGCTGTCCGATGCGCCCGCAGCGGCAGGCTGGGATGGCGCGGTCGCTGCCGCGTTGGCGTTAACGGATACGGCCGTTCTTAAAGGGGCGTCCGGGCCGGCTGCGCGGGATGGGGCGGCCGGAGAAGAGGGGCGCAGCGGTGCTGTTGCAGTCGCCTCTGGCTGCGGGGCGATCAGTATGGACGGTTGCGGTCCGCCGACTGCGACCTGAACGATAAGTCGCGCGCCCAACGCCGGCGCAAGGTTCGTCTGCACCGTAAGGGCCCCGGACCGTGTTTCGAGAAGGATCTGACCCGGGTTAGGACGGGCCGTGACGATCCCATCGATTTGCTGCCCGACGATCAAGGCGCTCAAGCCCGGTGGCAGTTGCACGATCGTCCCGGTCGCGGCGTTTGCTGTCGACAACACCAGCTGTGGCGTTGGTGCCACGGCTGCTTGTTGGGAAGTTGTAGTAACCGGTGGCGCCGGCGGCGCATTCGAAGGCGGCGGGACCGCCTCGCTCATGCCTCCCGCTTGAGCCGCTCCGCCACGGCTTCGACATCGTGCGCGGCATCCGACGTTGGATGCCGCGTCAGGAGGGCCATCTGGTGGCGGATGCTTTCGCGGACCTTATTGTCGCGCCGCACGATTCCTGCGAGAGGCGGTTCCTTGCCGAGGAAGTTGTGACAGGCTTTATGCAGAGTGTCGTAAGTCTCGCGGCCACTGTTCGACGAATCGGCCATGTTGACGACGATGCGCAGATCGGCATCCGGATGATCTGCAACGGTTAGCTTAATGAAGGCATAGGCGTCGGTAAGCGAGGTCGGTTCGTCCGTCGTCACGACAAGAATCGTGCCAGCCGCGGCCGCGAGCGTCTGCACTGTCCGATCGACGCCGGCACTCAGATCGAGCACGACCCGGTCGTATTTGCCCGCCAGGCGCATCAGGCTGTCCCGCAAGGTTACGAGGCGCTGCGTCGGAAGCATGGCGAGATTGCCGGCCCCAGATCGGCCCGCCAGGATGTCAAAATGTCCGTCGGGAGAGTGGCTGATCGCTTGCGGCAAGGTCAGCTTACCTGCGATCACGCCGGCCAGGTCCTGCTCCGGCATGAGGCCTAATTGGATATCGACATTCGCCAACCCGAGGTCGCCATCGAATAGCAACGTGCGTGCGCCCGCCTGTCCCAGCGCCTGGCTCAGCGTAATAGCGAACCAGGTTTTACCGACGCCGCCCTTACCGGACGCAACAGCGGTAATCTTTCGCCGTACGGCAGGATCCGGTCTGTCTTCTGGGATTGGTCGAAGTGCCATCTAGTTTGATCCCGTTGCCTGTGCGTTGTTCGATTTTGTTGAAGCGGCATGTGCTGACTCTGGGAGCAAGAGTCGTGCCAGCGATACCGGATTAATGGTGCGCAGCCCTGCCGCGATGTCCGGCGTGACGCTGACATCGCAAAACGGCAGTCCGCTGGCATCCGCAGCGGCGAGCATGCCGCCCAGGCGCCGAACCAGATCAAGCCTGGTGACGAGCAGACGTCTGGGTTTCATCGCCTGGAACGCCTGCGTCAATTCAGCCGCCTCGATAGAGTCGCCCCCTGCGGCTATGACGAGCACCAGCTCGACCTGCGCTGCCTCGACGAACTCGGTAAGCCGGCTCATATCCTCCGTCTTGTGCGGATTGACCCCCGTTGTATCGATTAACAACTGGGCATCGGGTTGCGCATTTTGTACCGCTTCGACGAACGTGACGGGGTCCGCGGCGCAGCGAACCTCCGCTTTCAATAGTCTGGCATAGGTTGTCAGCTGCTCGACTGCGCCGGCGCGCAGCGTATCGGTAGTAATGAAATTCACCGGGTTGTTTTCGAGACGCGTTCGAACGGCGAGCTTCGCGATGCTCACCGTTTTACCGCAGCCGGGCGGGCCGACGAACATCAACGGTTTCGGGCCGCGCTTGTCGGGCAGGGGAACGAAAGCAAAGCTGTCGTCCAATGCGCCGGCGAGGGCCAGTGTCGGGTCGGCGATGCCGAGATGCGATGCGGCGGTCAGCAATTTGTCGGCCAACGGCGTCGGCGTACCGTGGAGATCCAGCGCATCGCTCAACTGATCGATAACATCGAGCGGTTCTTTTTCACCGCCGACATCGATGTCGATATCGTCATTATCCACCGCCGCCGTAATGCGCACGTCGCGGGCACGTTCGTCTTCGTGTGTCGCCACGATAATGGCGTCCGGTCCAAGCTGTCCGCGGACAAGTCCCATGGCTTCTTCCATTGTCGGTGCATGAAATGTTTTTAGGCGCATGAGGCGGGCCGAGTATTAAATCTGACCGACGGTTTTGATCCGCGCCTTGGCGTGGATCTCGTTTTGCGACATGACGACGGTGACCGGCCGGAACCGCTCGATCACCGAACGCACATAGGGTCGAATGCCGGGGCTGACGAGAAGGACGGGGACTTCGCCTTGCATAGCGTGACGTTCGAAGGTCGTGCGCACGGCATTGATAAATTTCTGCAAATCGGTCGGCGACATCGCGAGCTGTTTTTCCTCGCCATCGCCGATAATCGCTTCGGCAAAGGCCTGTTCCCACTCGGGTGACAGGGTAATCAGCGGTACGTGGCCTTGTTCGTTGGTGTTGGAGTCTGAAAGCTGCCGTGCTAGCCGGGAGCGGACATGTTCGGTGATCTGGGTCATGTTCCGCGTATAGCCGCATGCTTCGGAGACGCCTTCGAGGATCGTCGACAGATCCCGAATGGAAATCCGCTCTGCGAGCAGATTCTGCAGGACCCGTTGAATGCCGCCGACCGAGATTTGGTTGGGAACCAGATCGACGATCAGTTTCTGATGCGCGTTGTCGAGCTCATCGAGAAGCTTCTGTGTTTCCACATACGACAGGAGTTCGGACATGTTTTCGCGGATGATTTCGGTCAAATGGGTCGTGATGACCGTCGGTGCGTCGACCACGGTGTAACCTCGGAACATTGCCTCCTCGCGGCTCTGCTCGTTGATCCACATGGCGGGGAGCCCGAAGGTCGGTTCTTGCGTCGCTTCGCCGGGCAGGCTGATCTGCTCGCCGCGGGGGTCCATGACCAGCAGCATGGTCGGCCGTAGTTCGCCCGTACCAGCTTCAATTTCCTTGATGCGCATGACGTAGGCGTTTGCGGTGAGCTGAAGATTGTCCTGAATCCGAACCGCGGGCATAACAAAGCCCATCTCCGACGCCAATTGCCGCCGGAGCGCCTTAATTTGGTCGGTCAGCCGCTGTTCTTTCTGCGAATTGATCATCGATAACAGGCCGTAGCCCAACTCGAGCCGGATTAGGTCGATCGCCAACGCCGAGGTGATCGGCTCTTCCTTAACCGGCGCTTCGGCGATTTCGGCGGCGGCCACCGCGGCTTCCTCGGCGACGGTTTCGGCTTCGCGGCGAGTCAGGGTGAATGCCGCGCCACCCGTTGCGCCGGCAAGGAGAAGGAATGGGAGAGGCGGAATGCCCGGCAACAGCGCCATGATGACAAGCAGCATGCAGGAAATACCGAGTGCGCTCGGATAGCCGCTGAGTTGGCCGAAAATGGCCTTGTCGGCCGTTCCCTTTACGCCTGCCTTCGTGACGAGCATGCCAGCGCCGACCGAGACGATGAGGGCGGGGATCTGGCTCACCAGACCGTCACCGACGGTCAGCAGGGTATAATTTTGGGCCGCTTCCGAGACGGACATGTCCTGCTGCACGGTGCCGATGATGATGCCACCGACGATGTTGATGAAGGTAATCAACAGGCCAGCGATCGCATCGCCGCGAACGAACTTCGATGCGCCGTCCATCGCGCCGAAGAATGAGTTCTCCTCCTCCAGCTTACTGCGGCGCGTCCGTGCCTCTTCTTCGTTGATCAGGCCGGCGGAAAGGTCCGAGTCGATGGCCATCTGCTTGCCCGGCATCGCGTCGAGGCTGAAGCGCGCGGCCACTTCAGCGATTCTGCCAGCACCCTTGGTGATGACAACGAAATTCACGATGACCAGGATGCCGAAGACGATGATACCAATGACATAATTGCCGGCGACAACGAAGTTGCCAAAGGATTCGATGACGCGCCCGGCTGCCGCTGTACCGGTATGGCCGTCTGCGAGGATCAGACGTGTGGACGCCAGGTTCAGGGACAACCGCAACATTGTTGCGATTAGCAGAATGGTTGGAAAAGAATTTAGCTCGAGCGGCTCCTTGATGAATAGAACCGTCATCAAGATCAGAACGGAAAAGGTGATCGAAACTGCCAACGAAAAGTCGAGCATCCAGGTCGGCATCGGCAACAGCAAAACCACCAGGATGCAGACGACCCCGAGTGCAAGCGCGATATCGCCGCGTTTCGAAATATTGCCGATCGCGTCGTTGAAGGCATCTGACGCAGCACTTCGGGCGTCCGATCCTTCGCCGCTGACCCCTGGCGTTGCATCGGTCATGCCTGTTTATTCCCGGCCGTCTTTGGTGGCACGGTAGCTGCGCTTCTCATGGCCGCAGCGAATCAACTTCGCCTGGCATGGGAACGGCAAGACCGTCCTCACTGTACAATTTCAGTTTGTTTCTAAGTGTGCGAATGGAAATACCCAAAATATTCGCAGCATGGGTTCGATTGCCAAGACAGTGCTGAAGCGTGTCTATGATCAGATCCCGCTCCACTTCCGCAACGGTGCGGCGCACAAATCTGCCCTCTTCCCCAGCTAGGTCGGGCGTGGCGGACGGAGCGACGGCATCTATGGGAGCAGTTGGGATCGTCGCGCCGGAAAGCTGCAGCATGTTCGCATCCATCGTAAGTTCCGCGCCTTGAGACAACAGAACCGACCGGTGCATTGTGTTTTCCAATTCACGCACATTGCCGGGCCAACCATGCCGGCGCATTGTGCCTAATGCTTCCTGACCGATTGGTTTTCTCGCAACGCCGTTCGCTTCGGCGTATTTATCTGCAAAGAAATTGGCAAGAATCTCAATATCCTGTGGCCTGTCACGTAATGACGGCAGGCGCACATTGACAACGTTCAGACGGAAGAAAAGGTCTTCGCGGAAATCGCCGTCACGGACCGCTTCCTGAAGATTCCGGTTCGAGGTGGCGAGCAGCCGGACGTCAATCTTTATGGGTTTTACGCCGCCCACTCGATCAATTTCGCGCTCTTGAACCGCGCGCAGCAATTTCGCTTGCAGGCGCGGGTGAAGCTCGCTGATCTCGTCAAGCAGCAATGTGCCGCCGTCGGCTTCCTCGAATTTCCCGATACGTCGGGCGACTGCGCCGGTGAATGCACCCTTTTCGTGTCCGAACAGTTCGGACTCGAGAAGGTTTTCCGGTATCGCCGCACAGTTGACCGCGATGAATGAATGCGAAGCCCGGTTGCTTTTCATGTGAATATGTCGAGCCATCAATTCTTTACCGGTGCCCGACTCGCCGGTGATCAGGACGGAGGCTTCCGAAGGCGCAATCTGGTCGGCAAGCGAGATTACGGCCTTCATCGCGGGGTCCCGGTGGATAATGGTGTGACTTTCCGCGGCCACAGCCTCAAGAACGGCGGCGATCAGTTCAGGATCGGGCGGCAGCGGTATATACTCTCGCGCGCCTTGCCTAATGGCTTCAACCGCCGCGTCGGCGTGGGTGCCGATACCGCAGGATACGACCGGTACATTGATCCGTTCGGTTTCCAAACGGGTCACAAGGTCGCCGATATTGAGTTTTACATCGACCATCAATAACTCAGCGCCCTGACCGGAGCGTACGGCGGCGAGGGCCTCTTCGATGGAATCGACATGGCTCACTTTGGCGCCGCGGGAAATCGCGATCTTGCCGGCAGTGCTGATGTGCCCCTCGAGGCTTCCAACGATTAATAGTCGCATGTTCTATCCACTGGTATTTCCACTAGTTAAAATATTCGACCCGATGGCCAGGCGGCAGAATGGTGTTCAACAGCATTTCCAGCCGTCTCGGGTTCTCTTGACGTCCGATTGACGCGGACGCCATGACGTAGAGGTGATTGATCAGCGTTTCTTCGCTCGAGTTTCGTTCGAGTTTGGAGGCGAGCGGCGTGAACACCATGTTTGCGAGAATAGCGCCATAGAATGTCGTCAGCAGGGCGACGGCCATCGCCGGACCAATGGTGCTCGGATCTTCCAGATTGCCCAGCATTTGGATAAGCCCGACCAGCGTGCCGATCAAGCCCATCGCCGGGGCGATGTCCGCGGCCTTGCGAAGTACGCTGGCGCTGCGTGCGTGGCGCTGTGCGGTTGACTGCAGTTCCTGCTGCATAATGCGTTCGATTTCATCGCCGGGCGTACCGTCGACGACCATCGTCAAGCCGCGGTAGAGCATCCGTTCCGGTTCGATGCCATTGATATGTGTTTGCAGGGCCAGCGCCCCTCTGTACCGTGCTATTTGCGCGAGCTGCAGCACATGGATTGCCGCGCTCGACGGATTGCGGGATCGGTGGAATACGGTTTGGGCGACGATCCGTACCGCGTTTAACATGTCCCGCAGAGAGAAACACGCTGTCGTCACGCCGACAGTGCCGCCGACGACGATGAATATCGAAGGCAAATTTATGAAAGCGCCCGGTGTGCCGCCGAGGTAAATCGCCGTGAATATGAGCAGAAACGCACCGGGAATACCGACCAGCGTCGCCAGGTCGAACGCGGCCCGGTTCGCCGGTGGCGATACCGACGGCGTTGGTCCGCCATGCTGTTCGGTCTCAGTCGCCACGTCTTGTTACTCGCTGCGCTGGTGCGTGCGGTTTCTGGTCGGGACGAAGCATCAGGTCGTCCGGTCGGATTTTATGATTTCAGTCATCGTCACGCCGAGCTTGTCCTCCACGACGACGACCTCACCGCGCGCGACGAGGCGGTTGTTGACGTAAATATCAATTGCCTCGCCGACCTTGCGGTCCAGTTCGACGACGGCGCCGCGCCCCATCTTGAGGAGGTTGCTGACTTGCATGGTCGACTTTCCCAGTACGGCTGAAACCTGGACGGGGATCTGATAAACCGCTTCCAGGTCCCGGGCGCCAAGCGGCGTTTCCATCTCCGCGATACGTGGATTGACACCGGTGTCTTGCGGTTCCCCCTGTTGCTCGTCGAGCTCTTCTAGGGGAGGCGAGTCTTCATCTGCCATAACGTGCTCCTCTGAGGGGCGCTAGGTGTTTTGTTCCGGCGCAGCCGTATCGATCGCGCCAGGTAAAAGTGGAGAAGAGGGGGCTGTCTGTTCTTCTGCTTGTTCCGGTTGCGGCGCGTCGGGCGCTGCAATCGGTTGCGGATGTTCCTCGTGCGGTAAAGCAACTGTCTGCTCAGCGACGCCGTCAGGCTGTGATGTCGCGTCGGCGTCGCCCTGCTGACCTTCCAATCCCGAAGTGTCCAAGGGGGCTTCGACAACATCCTCGGCAGCCGCTGCCTCCGGATCGGTTATTACCGGTTCTGCCAGCGTTTCTGGTGGTTTCGGATCAGCTATTTCGTCATTATCAGCTTCCGCCTCGCTTGTTGCCGCTTCCGCAACTCCAACGGTGTCCGGCTCCGCGTTTATTGGAGACGTGCTTTCATCTTCATTCCCCGGCATTTCGCCATGCTCGAGAAAACGCGCGACGATCGTTTCGATTTCTGACAGGAGGCGCTCGCCGTTTCGTTCCGCGCCGCCATTACCCCACTCCATACGGCAATCCGCTGGACCCAACGTGGGGTCGGCGGCGACCTTTAATTTACCGACCAGCCCCATCGCGTCAGCCACGGGAGAGAGCCGTGTCGCAAGCTCCTCAGCCAGGGATTCGGGTGCTCTGACGACAACTTCCGCTTCTGCAAAAAGCGTCGAAAGCGTCGATTTTACAAACGCCTCTATCTCTGAAAGCCCATGTTGCTTCGCATATTCCGGTAGGAGCTTGGTGACAATTGTCGATGCGATCATTACCGCGCCGCGCATCGTTGTCTCGTTGGCGTTGCGCTGTGCCGAAGACAACGTAGCGAAGTTGCCTTGCAGAGCCGTGACCATTTGTTCGATTTGGCTCTCGAAACCGGAATTCGACTGCGCGATACCTTCTGCTTTCCCTGCCTCGAAAGCGTCGTTTCGTGCCGCTTGGAGTTCCTCGCTCGAGAACGTCGGTGCGGCCGGCTCTTCCTCCACCACCTCGGGTTCGGGCGGAAGCGCCAGCGCGTCGAAATCGACGTCGAAGAGGTAAGGCGGGTACTTTTTACTTTCCACGCTGTTGTCCTTGTTCTCTGCGTTGCCAGCGAGGTGTGACAAATTCAATCGGGAGAGGGCGCACCGTAAGTTCAGATATCATGTTCAAAATCTCTGCGCTCAACCGTCCTGATACATCCACGTACGCATGATCGACACGGCTTCTTCCGGATGCTTGTCGATAATGTCGCCAATCTTGCGCAGCGACGATGCTTTCACACGTCCTTCGATATTGCTCAGATTGATCATACTTTCATCTTCATCTGCGCCAGCAAGCGCCCCTGGCTGACCCGCAGCGCCACCGCCCATCGCGGCAGGGACTCCACCCCCCGCCATCCCAGGGCCTGCAAGCGCCGGCGTGCCGAGGGACTGGTCGGTAATCATGTGCTGCTCCGTCGATTGTGCTATCGCTTCCGCCGTAGCGGCAGTTGCTTCGAAGACCTTGCTGATCAGCGGCCGGACGACCAGGAGAATAACCAATATGCCGACGGTCGCCAGCACGACCACCTCCGCCAGACGGAGCAGATCGGACTGTTTGAAGCCGAAGATTTCGTCTGCTTCCGCATCGCCGAGGCCGCCGGGCGGTTCCGCAAACCGCATATTCACGACTTCGATCGTGTCGCCACGATCGCCATCGAAACCGATGGCCGAGCGGACCAGTTTCTCTATCTGCTCCATCTCTTCCGCACTGCGCGGACGATAATCCTGCTGACCGTTTTCACCTGCTGCCAAGACACCGTCGACCAGAACCGCGACTGAAATGCGGTTTATTTTACCGGCATTGCGCACGCTGCGACGGACAGTTTTCGAGATTTCAAAATTGACTGCTTCCTCGGTCCGGTTGGACTGATTCTGGCTACCGCCGCCGCCGTCGATTTGGCCGGCGTCGGGTAGGTTCTGGCCGACGGTGACAGCATCGGCTTCACCTTCTTTACTTTGACTCGCGTCTTCGATCGTTTGTGTCGAACGGACGACCTGACCGTCGGGATTGAATGTTTCCTGATTGGTTTCGATACGATCGAAATCGATATCGGCACGCACTTCGGCCCGGACCTTGCCAAACCCTATGGTGCGTTCCAGTAGATTCGTCAAACGGCTGCCGATACGGCTCTCAAATGCGACACGCTGCTCATCGGGCGTGAAATCACCCTGCAGCTGCCCATCGCCGTTTCCAAGACGGGCCAATAAGGTGCCCCTGTCGTCGACAATGGAGATACGAGACGGTTGCAGACCGGGCACAGCGGCGGCGACGAGATGCTGAACGGCCATGACTTGGTTGCGGTCGAGCCGTGTCGCGCCCCGCATGCGTAAGGCAACTGACGCGCTGGGTTCCTGGCGATCCCGGGTGAAGAGTTCGCGGCGTGGCAGTACCAGGTGCACGCGCGCGCCCTTTACCGGGCTAAGCGACATGATCGTGCGTGAAATCTCGCCTTCGAGCGCCCGGACCCGGTTGATGTTCTGGACAAAGCTCGACGTACCGATCGCTTCGTCACGATCCATGATCTCGTATCCGATCGTGCCGCCGCCGGGCAGGCCCTTTTCCGCGATAAGCAAACGGAGCGGTCCAACTTGCGTCGTCGGCACAAATATTTCCGTTCCTTTGTTGCGCGATTCATAGGGCACACTTTGCGCCTGGAGATGTCCGATGATCTGGCCTGCGTCCGCGGCGTCCAGCCCGCCGTAAAGCAACGCCATATTCGGAGAGGCCAGCCGTGTCGTCAGGAAAATGAAAAATGCGACAAGGCCAACCGCGACGCTGGCCATGGCACCGAGTTTTACGGTCCCAATGTTGCGCAAGATTTGCAGAAATGCATCCACCCTAGATCACCTCGTTGGCTGCCTAATGCCGCTTACTTCCCCATGTCCTTCGAACATCGTTAACAAACAATTAATATTTCCTCCTGCCCCGTTTCTTCGTCCGGCCAGAGGAAACACGATGCACGAATCATTCCAATCGTATTTACACGACATTTTAGTAAAAGTGAAGTTAAAATGCGGCAAAAATTGCCCAGTTAGACAAGAATCAAAGTTTATTTTGGAGATGGGCGGCAGTCATATGCCGCAAGGTCAAGAATTACACGCCGAATCGATGTATAATATCGCCTCGACGATTAATCTTTATTTAACCAATACAGGGAAAGTGCCAGGTCAACAAAGGACACTCGACACTAAACTGCAGGGGATATTAATTCCTGCGACGGGAGCGCGAATTTCTGTACTGCTGCAAACGTGTGGTTCGCAGGCCGCGCATGCCATGGCTTTCGATCAGGCGTTGCCAGGACATGAATTCTTCAATCGAAAGGCTATAGCGTTCGCATGCCGCCTCGAGCGAAAGCAAGCCGGCTCGGACCGCAAATACGACAACCGCCTTCCGACGAACCACCCACCTTTTGGTGTTCGGCGGTGGAAGATCTGCCATCGTGATAGGCTTGCCGTCCGGACCTATGACCATAGGCGTGGGCGATGAAGAAACCTCTGATAAACCGGTGTTGCTCACTACTTTGCCCCCGGGGCCGCATGCGTCGACGATTGTCCCGCAATGTTGCGAAATCTGGTAAAATGTCGGCTGCCCGACACGTTGTCTTGGAGCCACGTTACGCTCGAATTCCTAAAAAAATCGTAAAGCCTCGAAATTCGGATCTATTAATAAATCCAAATAGTTAACATTTGTCCAGGAAGCCCAGTATTTTTGCGGAAAAGAAAAGGCCCAGAATGGATCCGGGCCTTGAGGTTGGGAGAGAGAATTAATACCAAGGAGCGTTGATAGTGCCCCCTAGAGACGGGTTATCCGGGTTTTCGGCAAGGAGCGTGCGGCGCAGCGATGTGGGGCATCGGAAGCCGTGCACGACGCTGTCCGAAAGCCTGGATAACCCGCCATTCGCGATCTCTAGGGGGCACTATCAACGCTCCTTGGTATCAGCGCCGAGCAAGCGGCGGCGAACTGTGTTAGCGGATAATACGGGTCAACTCCTCGAGCATTTCATCCGCTGTGGTTATGATTTTTGTATTCGCGGAAAACGCGCGTTGCGTCACGATCATTCGCGTGAATTCGTCGGCCAGATCGACCGTCGATGCCTCTAGTGCGTTGGAGGCGATGATGCCCGCGCCGCCGGTATTCGGCTCCAGCGCGATTGGGTTGCCCGCGTCGGTTCCGCCGGCGAATATATTGCCGGTTTCCGCCTTCAAGCCATTCGGATTGGGGAAGACGGCGAGCGGCACCTGGAAGATATCCCGCGTATCACCATTGTCGAACAGTGCCGTAACGGTGCCGTCTTCGCCGACACTCACTCCGGTTACCGAGCCAAACTGGCGGCCATTCTGATTGATGAAGTTGGGAACAAACGAACTCGAGAACTGAGTCAGCCCGTCCGTTAGACCGATAGTGCCAAGATCCAGGGTTACGGCCACGCGGTCATCGGCGGTTCCGGTAGCCAACGTATTGTCGTAGTCGATATCGAAAACGAAGTTGTTGGCGGTGACCGTCGAAATATCGCCCGCGGCGGTCGATGCCGCCACCGTAGCCAATGTTCCGTCGGCGCCGAAGGTAACTGTGCCAATTTGCGTACTCGTTGCGCCAGCAATTAGGGCGTCATCGCCCGTGGTACCGTCATCGTTACCGTCAATATCGAGGAACGAGGCGTTCGAGACAGTAGACGTCACGTCCCATTCGTTCGCCGTTGCGGTCTTCGTAAAGGTCAGTACCAACGTATGAACGCCGCCCTGCTTATCGAGCGATTCGACCGATAGGTTGAAGGCGTCGTTCGTGGCGGCCGATGAGGGCAAGTTCGCGCCGATATCGATTGTCGATGTCGGGATTGGCGCGGAGGTAAGGCTCGATATGTTGACCGTCGTGAAGGCGTTCAGAATGCTGGTTTGCTGCACGACGCCGCTGACGATCGGCCAGCCTGTAAGAAACTGCCCAGCAGCGTTGGTCAAATTGCCGTCGGCGTCCGGCCGGAACGAGCCTGCTCGGGTGAACGAAGTCTGCCCGGTACCCGTCGTCGCGTTGTCGGATACTACGAAGAAGCCGGCGCCGGATACCGCCAAATCGGTTTCGGACGAGGACGACTCGAGCAATCCCTGCTGATCGATCGCGTTCAGCGTGTTCAATCGAACACCACCCGGGGCGAAGCTGGACGCGGACGCCTGCGCCGTTACGAGCGTCGAGAACCGGGGCGAAACGCCCTTATAGCCGGTCGTGTTTACGTTTGCGATATTGTCCGCGACCATGCCCATCGCCTGACTTTGCGTGAACAGGCCGCTGACACCGGCTCGCATTGCACCAAAAAGACTCATTGTTTTGCCTCCATTGCGGACGGCGCTGCTCGCGCCATCCCGTTGGGCCTTAGCCCTGTTCGGATTGTTCCGCGTCTTCTGGCGCGTCCTGAACTCCGGTGATGACGTCGAGGGGAACACCGATTTCGCCGATGCCCAGGATTGTCTTGTCATTGTCGAATGAAACGCCCGTTACGCGACCAATGATCCGGTGTTGGACTTCGATCGGCTCATCGTTCTCGTTGGCGGCGGTCACTCGGAAGGAATAGGCCCCATCCGCTGCGATGCCACCTTGTGTGGTCGTACCGTCCCAAACGATGTCATGAATGCCCGCTTCGGCGTCGACTGGTTGTTGGAAGACCAAGTCGCCGGAACTGTCGAAGACCTGCATTACGGCGGCCGCGCCTGTTTCAGGCAGAATGTAGGAGAAGATTGCCTCGCCGTTTGCGAGCATGTTCGTGTTGCCCGACGCCTCAACGACCTTGCCAATATAGGCGACCGCGCTGGTCGACTGGTTCTGCTCCTGCAGAGCAATCAGCGATTCCAGATTCTTGTTCTGCAGAACCTGCTGTTCGACGCCGGTAAATTCGACCAGCTGGCTGGTGAATTCGTTGGAATCCAGCGGATCCAGTGGATCTTGATGCTGCAGCTGTGTCGTCAGAATATTCAGGAATGTATCGAAATTCGCTGCCAGACTGGACAGCGAACCTGCTGCGCCCGTGGTTGGCGTGGTGACGGCTGGCGAGTTTTGTTCTATTTCCATCGATCGCTCCTCAGACCTCTACGTCGATCAGGCTATCACTGGCTCGTCTTTGCCCGGGTGCATCGTCGTTTTCAGCCAGCGTTTCGGCGTCCTCGCCGGATTGAATGCCGTCACCACCGTCGCCGGCGGACTGTTGTCCGTCAGATGCGTTTCCACCGCCGAGATTGAAGCTCAGGCTAGCGTTATCCGATTTGAGCCCGGCATCCTGCAGCGCCTGCTGCAGACCGCGTGAGTCGCGCTGCAGGAGTTCGAGCGTTTCAGGGCGCTCGGCGATGACTGTTGCCGCGACCCGACCGTCCTGCATGACGTCGAGTTTGATCTCGACACGGCCGAGTTCCGCCGGCTTGAGCTGGATCTTGATGCGGTCGAGGCCCTGGCCGACTGATTTCTGCACCTGTACGGCAATCTGCTCGGTGAGCACTCGAGGCGGAATTGTAGGCCGTGTCGTCGGGGCGACGACGCGCGCGGCGGCCGTGCTTGCCGTCGATCCTGTCGTGGTAGTGCCGTTCACCGTATCAAGTGCCACGGGCTCGCCGCCGCGCAATAGGGGCATTGCCGGCCGATTGGCGGCGTTGGGAACCTGCTGGGCTGGGGGGAGGGGCGCGACCGGCACCGGTGGTTGAGCATCCGTGCTCGGGGTCGTGCTGGCCGCGCCCGCGGGTGGTGCATTCGCCGCAGTCTGCGGCGTGTTCGCTTTCGCTGAACTGTTCACGTTCGCGGTCCTGGTCGGTGCGCCGTTCAACAGGAGGTTGCCGCTACCTTCCGCCCGGGGCTCGCCGGTGGTGGTGGATGCCGTACCTGTGTTCGTCTGCTGCCGGCTGGCCTGTGCGGTTACGGTTGCGACGGCGGCCAGGGTGTTGGCAGGACGCGACACGAGCTGTTGAGGTGAGTCGGTAACGTTCGCCGTTAGGTAAGCGTCCGGCCTGACCGCTCTGCCGTGCAGAAGAAGTGAGGTTTAGTGTCCACTTGTTTAGGTGGACACTAACGGGGATCAGGATGTGGCGAAGCGGGGCAAGCGTCGGCGCTGGAGTGCAG
>WLWI01000105.1_pt1 | contig 119584 bp, 108 predicted proteins | sample 6701501 | NCBI WGS metagenome assembly WLWI01 (sample SAMN12718690, study PRJNA515312) | sponge metagenome | isolation source: marine sponge | host: Mycale hentscheli | place: New Zealand: South Island, Marlborough, Capsize Point | collected 2014-11-01 | reverse complement strand
GTCGTCTCACTTGTTGATCCGTAACCATCCAGACCTCCTTGAAAGGATCTCTGGCTAGGATACGGAGGGGCGATGAAACCGGGAATTCTAATGGTCGTCAGCTGGATTTATAAATGTCGTTAATCAGATAAATAAAGAATAAAGTGCTATTATTATGAGTCATTTAACGCACTATTCAAATACTAGAAAAATAGTGCAAGTATATAAAAATTGACAGTGGGAAAAATATAAGACACTTTATAAGCACTAAAATTACCCTAAAATGGGATGAGATACTGTGATAAGACAACGATTTATTGGATATGCTCGTTCGCCCGATCCTATTCAATTGGAAGGGCAATTAATTGCCCTCAACAGAGCGGGATGTCAATGGGTATTTATAGACCGTTTGGCTGAATTGGGGGATGGTTGGGCCCAATCAATGGCTCTTATGCAGTCGGGGGATTGTCTTATTGTGCGAGAAATAAAAAGCCTCGTACATTCCAAAGATGAGTTTTTTGAATTGCTTAAAACATTGCAGCACAGACAAATACAATTAAAAACTATAGATGGCGGTATAAATTCTGATCCAGCCAATGGCAGTGATTTACTGCAGGCTTTGGCTGTTCTTGATGGCTTAGAGGGGGGAGCGGTCAAGGCGGCAAAATCTGCGGATGGCCCCGGGGAATCCATTCCAACAAAATTGATGGAAAAAATACAGGGAACGCCCGGAAAAAAAGCTGGAAGGCCGCGCACCAATCCAGAGAAACTGGACCAAGCGCGGCAACTATATGAACAAGAAGATTATACAGCCGAACAAGCCTGCGCAGCGGTAGGCATCAGTCGCCGTACTTTTTTTAATTATCTAGCCCAACAACGGCCTTCTTCATCCCCGCATTCTACTCCAGATAGCCTAGATCCCGCAGACGCTGGTTGAGCAAATCTTGGGCCCCTGTCTCGGGTTGACGAGGAGAAGTCCATTCACCACAAGCTGATTGGGCTTTCAGATCCTTGTAGGCCGCCAGCATTTCCTTGCTTTGTTCCGGTAGCAGAAGTCGATTTTCTCCCCAAGTATCTTCCAGCCAAGTCTCGTCGCGCTTTTCGTCGCAGGTCAATTTGTACTGGGGGTCGAATAGGGCCCATTGGGGGCCCTGGGTATTGGTGCCGATCAAAGGCTGTCCTAGGCTATCGTCCTGGGAAGGCAGCGGGTGAATCTGGGCCATATGGTAGCGTGGGCCTTGGGCCTGGAAAAGGTCGCCGGCCAGCCCTTGATATTCGTGGGGGAGGCCAAATAGACGCACCAGGGTGGGGAATAGGTCTAGCAAGGAGACCAGGGGCCGTGTCAGGGAAGGGTTGCCTGTTCCTGGCACGTGGAGGTAAAGCGGTACTCTTAGGACGGAATTGCGCAGGGTTTGGCCGTGGTACAATTCATCCGCAGTCCAGGACTCGCCGTGGTCGCTAAAGAGTATAACGCACCATTGACTCTGGTCGATCTGATTGAGGATCCAGCTTACTTTATCCTCGAAAATACCTTGTACCGCACGGCAGTAGCGCTCAATTACCTGTCTGCGGCCCCCCGTTTTTAACAGGTGTGCGGTCTCGCCCAGAGCCTTGCCGTCGGCGGCCCCATAAGGGGTATGAGCACTCCAATAATGGAGAAAGAGGCATTTACCTTGGGAAGAAGGATGTAGAAAACGGCTTATTCCGGTTGGATTATATGGGCCTATCCAGGAAGCGTAGTCCAGCCCGGTAAATATTCCTTCGGCTTCCGAAAAAGCCCCGACCTGATAGCCGGCTTGGTTGAAAAGATCGAACAAATGGGGGCAGGGCCGCATATGGGTATAACCCTGTCCCAGAATTCCGTGTTCGAATGGATACAATCCGGTAAAAATGGACGTATGGACGGGACGGGTGGCTGTTGAAGGAGAAAAGCAGCGCTCGACAAAGCAGATATCACGGCTTATACGATCAAAACGCGGGGTCTGGATATGCGGATTGGTGGCTGGGACGAAATCGAGCCGCAAACTGTCAATAGAAATGAGCAGGAGATTCATAGGCAATAGTTTCAATGGCTGCTTCCTGGGAGAAGCAGCCTCTTAATCGGCAGGTTTGGTACCGGTCACTATATATTGCACATTGTCGTCGGCCCAGATCAATTCTCCGCTTTTAGGGTGGCGGTAGGCCAGGCGGGTTTCAAGGGCTCGTTGAATGACGAGGGGATCGGCTTCGGCGGCAGCTCCTTGTTGAGCCGTTGCATTTACCGGAGTATGAATGCAAGCACAGCCGGCCAATCCCAAATACAGGCACACACCAATTACTATCGCAAGTGGTTGCAAGATTTTGTTCATAATTTACTCCACAACAAAGAGGTGCAAGTCGTCAGGTTAATTGACCTCGGCCCAAAATATCCCATACAATTTCAACCTGCCCCTGGCGCAAGCCCAGAAAGCGGTCGTGGAGAACATTGGTCGAATCGGAATAGCCGACGAGGAATTCAACTTGCTCACCTACAGCGGGGCCCTGGTGGCCCTTTGCAATATCGAGGACGCCGTGCTCAGCCGACAGATAATTCAAACTTAATTCGGGGCGATGAAGAGGGACAGGGGCCTGGTGATAGGAAGACATGGTCTTGAATCCCGCGTCAGTGACGATATGGTCCTGGTGCCGACTGGTTACAGTGGCTAGGACTGTAAGGGCGGGCTGCAAGTCGTCAATATGGCAGGTATCCCGATACAGAGCATCCATAAAAATACCGCCGCCGGCCTGGATTTCGGTTATCCCTGAATAGGCTGCCGTCAATTGGTAGCAGCCGGTGCCCCCGGCGCTGATAATAGACACCGGGATACCTGCTTTTTCCAACAAGTCGCGGCAATGGAGCAAGTGGTCTAGGGCTTTATGGCAGGCTGTTTCTTTGGCGGCTGGCGGGGAGATATCTAATACATGCCCTTCATACCCCATAATGCCCTCTAACGATAGGCCAGGGGTCGAGATAATTTTTTCGGCTAGTTCTAGGCAAGGCTGCCCAGGGGGGATACCGGTGCGATTCATACCGATATCAATATCAATTAAAACAGGAATGATAGTGCCTTCGGCCTGAGCGGCGGCGGCGGTAAGGTCGACTAATTCAAGAGTGTCGAGAGTGGAAAGAACTTTTGCTTTATGTTGCAAGGCCGCTATACGGGCAAGTTTGGTCGGGGTAGCCAGCTGGTTGGCAATGAGAATATTGTCAACTCCGTGTTGAACCATCACCGCCGCTTCGCTGACTTTTGCGCAGGTGATGCCCCAAGCCCCGGCTTGAAGCAATAGATGGGCAATCGCCGGCGATTTATGGGCTTTACTGTGGGGCCGCCACTGGGTCAGGTGGGTCTGGCAATAAGAGGCGATACGTTGAATATTGGCCTCAAATAAATCCAGATCTACCAGCAGGGCAGGGGTATCAATGGCCTCTTTTGGTTGGCCCAAATAGGATTGGCTATGGGGCATGAAAGAGCCTTTTGAATAGAGAGTGCATAAATGCTAAAACCCCCATGAGCTAGGGCTGAGTAGGGATGGATCTTCAATTTCTATTTTTTCGATAGCGGCAAGGACCTCTTGAGGTAAGGGGCCTGCATCATAGGTTGCCACATTATCGCGCAATTCATCGATTTTCGTTGTGCCAAATAGGGTGATATGGGCTTGAGGGCAATAAGTAGCAAAGCGAAAAGCAGCCTCAGAGAGTGTTAAATCAAAGTTAGACAAAGTATTTTGCAAATGTTCTACTGTTCTTTGTAAAGGAGCCAGGTGGGGAGGTAAAGTCTCATCGCAAAAGCGGTGAGTTAATAGGCCTTTGAGAAAGACCGAGCGCAATACGAGCCCTGTTTGGGTCTCTTCGCTTTTCTTAAACACGTGGGGCACAGGGGATTGGTCCAAAATATTGTAGGCCACTTGCAAGGTGGAAAAATGATCGGCTTGGCGCAAAATGCCCAAGGCGGCCTGGGGGCCATAGGTGGAAGCGCCCCAGTAGCGCACATGGCCCAATTGGACGTGCCGCTGCATAATTTCAAGCAAATCCGCAGTGATATATTGGGGGGCGGCATTGTGGATTTGCAATAAATCGAGGGTTTCAACCTTCAATAGGCGTCGGCTGCGATCGATGGAGGCAGCCATATGCTGGGCAAGGTTTTCCCCTTCAAGCGGCGGGTTGGCTGGATCATCGTGCAAATTGACCTTGGTGGCCAAAACGGGTTTTTGCCCCAGATGGGCAAAGGCCCGTCCCACCAATTCTTCGCTGCGGCCGTAGGCGGCGGCGGTATCAAAATAGGTAATGCCGGCTTCCAGTGCCTGACGTAATAGACTCAGGCAGTCTTCATCGGGCGGCGGCGGCGGTAGGCCAATTTCATAGGGGAGGCCCAATTCAACCGTGCCCAGGCCAATATGAGAAACCTCTAAGCCTGTAAGCCCCAATTTATTGTATTGCATATTTAATCCAAAGAAGAGGGGGTCAATCTATAGCGCCTATAGCTTTTTTAACCAGGCCTCGATGCTTTTCAAGGCGCTTATTGGCTTCGGCTTGATCAATTTGGCATAAAACCATGACCAAAGCCACTTTTAAATGGCCACTTGCCTGGTCGAGGGTCTTTTCGGCTTCAGCTTCTGAAATATCGGCAATGGCGGCGAGGATGCGTTGGCTGCGATCGCGTAATTTGGCGTTTTTGGGCTGCAGGTCTACCATAAAATGGCCGTAGGTTTTGCCCCATTTTATCATGGCTCCAGTCGAAATCATATTGAGGACCATTTTAGTGGCTGTACCCGCTTTTAATCGGGTGGAGCCGGTGAGAATTTCGGGGCCCACTTGAGGGGCTATTATAACCGTTCCTTCACCCGGTGGGGAAGCTGGTTGACTGCATGTTATAAAGGCCGTGCTGCAATTTAGCGAGCGGGCGTATTGGAGCCCGCCCAAGACAAAGGGAGTAACTCCGCTGGCAGCTATGCCCACAACCATGTCTGGTGGTGATAATTCTCTTTCGCGCAATATATTGGCGCCATCATCTATTTTATCTTCTGCACCTTCTACTGCCTGGAAAACCGCCTCTGTGCCCCCGGCAATAAGGCCCTGTACCAACTTGGGGTCACTGCTGAAGGTAGGCGGGCATTCCGAGGCGTCGAGAATTCCAAGGCGGCCCGAAGTGCCAGCTCCCATATAGAATAGGCGGCCGCCTTGGTCCAGGGACTGGTGGGCCATATCAACAGCGCGGGCAATAGCCGGAAGCGCCTCCCGAATCGCTGGGGCGACCAAGGCATCTTCGGTATTGATGAGTTGGAGCATTTCCAGGGTGGATAATTCATCAATGCGGCGACTCGACGGATTGGTTTGTTCGGTGGCCAGGCGGGACCAATTGGGCATGATAAAAGGGATCCGTATCAGTAAAGTGAGGAGTGGTTGGATTGGACTTTTAAAGATAGGGGACGGGTGCGGCCTGTAAAGCCAGCCAGTCTCGTCTCAAGCCTTTATTGGCAGGTATTAAGCTGGTGTTTATAAAATACCTGGAATCAACTGGGAGGATTGTTAATTTTCGTCAAAAAGCTTATATTTTCGGCTTCTTGTCGCTTATTCCACCGCAAAAATAACCGAGTAGCAAGACATGGCCCAAGGTCTCGACAAAATCTACGATCCCGGCGCCACTGAAAAGCGTTGGTACGCCCACTGGCAGGACAGCGGGTATTTTCAGGCCCAAGTCAATCCGGACAAACCCGCCTATTGTATAACCATCCCGCCGCCCAATGTCACCGGCGAATTGCATATGGGCCACGCTATCCAGCACGCCATTCACGATATGGTCGTGCGCTGGAAGCGCATGCAGGGCTATGAGACGCTCTGTTTGCCCGGTACTGACCACGCCGGCATTGCCACCCAGATGAAGGTGGAGCAGGAATTGGCCCAGACCGAGGGCAAAACCCGCTACGATATTGGCCGCGAAGGGTTGCTCGAACGGATTCGCGCCTGGCGCGATAAATACGGTGGGGCCATCTACGATCAGTTGCGCCAGTTGGGGGCCAGTTACGATTGGCAGCGGGCTCGCTTTACCCTGGACGACGATTACCTAGAAGCGGTGCTGGTGGCCTTTGCCCGTTTTCACGAGAAGGGATGGATCTACCGCGGAACGCGCATGATCAACTGGTGCCCCACCTGTGGCACGGTGATTTCCGATCTGGAGACCGAAGAACGGGTATTGCAGGGGCATCTCTGGCATTTGCGCTACAAGGGCCTGGACGGGGGGCCCGATGTGGTGGTGGCCACGACCCGCCCGGAAACCATGTTGGGCGATACCGCTGTGGCTGTGCATCCGCGCGATGAGCGCTGGGGGGGCGCCGTTGGCAAAAAGGTCCAGCTTCCTCTTATGGAACGGCCTATCGCTATTGTCGGGGATGAATACGCCGATCCAGAAATGGGCAGTGGGGCCGTAAAAATAACCCCAGCCCACGATCCCAACGACTACGAAGTGGGCCAGCGTCACGACTTGGCGCAGATCCAGGTGATTGGCTTTGACGGGATTATGACCGAGGCGGCAGGGGCCTATGCCGGTTTAGAGCGGCAGGCCTGTCGTCAGAAGGTGCTACAGGCGCTAGAAGAACAGGGGCTTTTGGAGCGAGTGGAAGACCACGAACACGCTGTGCCACACCACGATAAGTGCGGCACTGTCATTGAGCCACTGCCTATGGAGCAGTGGTTTATGAATATGGGCGATTTGGCCGCCATGACCCGGCCCCACTTGCAGCGGCGGGAAATTCAATACGTCCCCGAGCGCTTTGGCGGCTACGCCGAAGAGTGGTTGGACAATATCCGCGATTGGGCCCTGTCACGGCAAATTTGGTGGGGCCACCGCATTCCGGCCTGGTATTGTCGGACCTGCAGTGGGGGCGGTCTGGAGCCCATGGGGGGGCTGGAGGAAGAAGAAGCCTTTGCCCAGGGCAGTTTCCGAGTTTCGGTTGATAAGGGAGCCCGTCCAGTGGTCAGTACCCAGCGACCTGGACCTTGCCCGCAGTGTGGCGGCGACCATTGGGTGCAGGACCCGGATGTCCTGGATACCTGGTTTTCTTCGGCGCTGTGGCCCTTTGCCACTTTGGGATGGCCGCAAGATACCAGCCAGCTCGATTATTTTTATCCCACCGATTTGATGATTACGGCCAGGGATATCCTCTACCTGTGGGTGTTGCGGATGGCTATGACTTCCCTCGAATGCCGCCAGCAGATCCCCTTTAAAACGGTCCTGGTGCATCCCACCGTTCTGACCAAGGACGGGCGCCGGATGAGCAAGAGCCTGGGGACTGGACTCAATCCGCTGGATCTGATTGCCCTCTACGGGGCCGATGCTACCCGCTACAGCCTATTGCACCAGGTGGGGGCCGCCCAAGATGTGCGTTTTGATGCTGAAATTGCCGACAATCAGGTAACATCCTCGGCCAATGCCGAAGAAGGGCGCAATTTCTGTAACAAATTGTGGAATGCGGCCCGTTTCGTATTGATGAACCTGGAGGGCTACCAGCCCGGTGTCGAACCGCAAGCGCCCGCCGATCTGGCCGATCGCTGGATCGCTAGCCGTTTGTCCGCCGCCATCGCGGCGGTCCAGGATCACTTACACGCCTATCGCATCAGCGATGCCACCCGGGCGTTATACGATTTTATCTGGCGTGATTATTGCGACTGGTACTTGGAAATGGCCAAGGGGCGCCTCAATGGCGACGATCCTGGGGCCCGGACGCGGGTTCAGTTTACCCTGGTTTCCGTACTGGAACAGGCGCTGAGGTTGTTGCATCCGGCCATGCCCTTTATCACCGAAGAATTGTGGCAGGCCTTGCCATTAGGGCCCGACCGTGGACCCAGCATAATGGTGGCGCAATGGCCCCAGTCCGGAGAGTTGGACCCGGAAGCTGAAGAAGCGGTCCAGACCTTGCAGGATGTTGTCACCGCCGTACGGGTCATGCGTGCCGAAATGAGCTTGCCTCCCGGGCAGGATGTCGCCCTCCAACTAGGCGTTGAGGCGGCGGATACACAGGCCCAATTGGCTCTAGTAGAGCCCTATTTCGGGCAATTGGTCCGCGCCCAGGAGGTCTCAATTCAGACTCAGGTGCAGGTAAGCGGGCCGGTCTCCAGGGCCGTGGTTGGGCCCATCGAAGTGGCTATGCCCTTAGAGGGCTTGATCGACGTCGAAGTGGAGCGCCAGCGGCTGCAAAAAGACCTGGCCAAATTCACTGGCCTGTTAAAAGGCCTGGACAAAAAGCTGACCAACCAAGGTTTCCTCAATAAGGCCCCGGCCCAGGTCGTCGAACGCGAACGAGCCCGCCAGGAAGAATATCAGGCCACCTTGGCCACGCTCGAGGCCGGGCTCAAGGCCCTCGGTTGAGGCCAGGCAAAAGTCCAACCTAAAGCAACGGTTAAATCCAAGCCCGACAGCGGAGAGCAATGGGTTTCGACATATTTACCTTGCGCACCTTGGCGGCCGAATTGTCCGCCGAACTGGTCGGTCGGCGGATTGGCCAAGCCGGGGAAGGAGACGGCGTCCTGGCTTTGAGTTGTCAACGCCGCAGCCACCTGTTGGCCACCCTGGGCCCGCAGGGCTTTTTGGCTTTGGTCGACAAGCCGTTGCCGGCTCAGTGCAGCGGCCAGGATGGCGCCGTGCCCTATATCCAAGGGGCCCATGTAGAAAGCGTCAAAGCCCAACTGCGAGACCGCATAATAACGGTGCGGCTATCGCGCCGCGACCGCCAGGGCCAGGCTACCTACGGACAATTAGTCTTCGAGTTGATCAGACCCCACGTACAGATTGTCCTCCTCTCCGAACGCACCGGAGAAGTTTTGGGTCGCTGGACGGCCGCCCGGCGACCCGGAAACCGGGTGGTTCTCGGCAAAGTCTATAAAGGCCCTCCACCGCGACCCAGATTAGTCCCTGGAGAGGACGGGTTGGACGCATTTTATCCAGCGTTAATAGACGAGGAAGACCTGTTGAGCAAGCGCCTAGTCCAGGTCCTGGCCGGGGTCGATAAGGTCCTGGCCGCAGAACTGGTCCATCGCAGCAGCCTGGAAGCCGATCTGCACGTAGGGTCGCTGACTCCAGCAGAGGCGGCCAGACTGTGGCTCCAAGCCGAACCTTTTTACGTGGGCGCGGAAGGGGAGGGGGGCTTTTGTTGGACACAGGATGGTCGGCCCCAGTTCGCTGCTTTTGAGCCGACTAACCGGCTGGGTAATTGCCAGAAAACCCAGCGCTTGAGCCAGGCCATTATCCAGGCCGAAGAAAGCGCCCCCTCTGCAGTGAGGGACTCTAAGATCCAGTTGCAGAAGGGGTTGGCGCGGTTGGTCAAAAATTGCCGCAAAAAAGAACAGGCCCTGGCCCGGGACTTGGAAGAAGCTGCAGAAGCCGACGAATTGGAGAAAAAGGGCAGTATCCTGCTGGCTCAATTGGCTCTGGTCCAACCTGGCCAAAGCCAGGTAGAATTACCCGATATTTTCGACCACAGCGGCCAAGGGCGGGTGCATATCGATTTGGATCCGACCCGGGCCCCTGCCGCTGTGGCCGAAGGGCTGCTAAAAAGAGCGCAAAAATACCGCCGCCGGCTGGGCGTTTTACCGGCCCGTTTAGAAGCGGTCCGACACCGGGGTGAACAGGCGGCCCGATATGTGAAATTATTGCGACAAGGCACCCAGGAGGATGTGCAGGGAATGGAGAAATGGTTGCAGCAAGAACAACGGGGACATGATATTAGGCAGACCGGAAAGGCGCGCCAGCAGGGTCCTCAAGCCCATCCCCGGCGCTATCTAACCAGCAACGGTTGGAGTGTGTGGGCCGGGCGCAATAATAAGGAAAACGATATACTTACCCATAAAATGGCGGCGCAAAACGATTGGTGGTTCCACGCTCACGGGTATCCCGGTTCCCATGTTGTGCTCAGGCGCCAAGGACGCCGCGAAGAGCCCAGTGGGCGAACCTTGGAAGAAGCGGCCAGCCTAGCTGCCTACTGGAGTAAGGGACGTACGGCCAATAAAGTTCCGGTGGTTTATACGCAGGTAAAATACGTCACGAAGCCCCGCGGTGGGGCTCCGGGGTTGGCTACTCTGAAACGAGAAAAGACCATTATGGTACGGCCGCAATTGTTGGAGATCGAAGATTGTAAAGACATATAAAATTAATTATGTAAATAGCAATAAAAACGACGGATACTTATGGCGTTATTTATTGGCTTAATCGGTCTACCTAATGTGGGTAAATCGTCCCTGTTCAACGCCTTAACCCAGGGCGAAGCCGAGGCCACCAACTATCCTTTTTGCACCATTGAGCCCAATATCGGCGTCGTCAATGTGCCCGATGGGCGGCTCGAACAATTGGCGCAAGTACTGCAGCCGGCTATTTGTCTGCCCACCACCATCCAATTTGTCGATATCGCCGGGTTGGTGCAGGGAGCCAGTCGCAACGAGGGGATGGGCAATCAATTTCTCAGCCAAGTACGTGAAGCCGATGCGCTGGTCCATGTGGTGCGCTGTTTCGAAGACGGGCAAATTGCCCATGTCGAAGGGGCTGTCGATCCCGTCCGCGATTGCGCTACAGTGGAAACCGAATTGGCCCTGGCCGATCTGGGCCAAGTGGAAGGGGCCATCGATCGGCTCGATACCGTGGTGCGGACCGACCCCAAATCTCCCCGTCGGTTGGAATTGGAAGCCCTGCAACTGGCGGCCCAGGGACTGGAGCGGGGGGTGCCTGTGCGGCGACAGGAGTTGACCGAAAATCACTATCAGGCCCTCCAAGGATACCAGTTGCTCACGGCCAAACCTGTACTCCTTGTGGCCAATATTAGCGCTGTGGAGGCCCAGAAAGAACAGGCCCATCAACAAAAGCTGGCCGCAGCGGTGGGGGACAAGGTTGTACCGGTGGCGGTCCAGGTTGAAGCCGAAATTGCCCAACTCGACCCGCAGGACCAAATCGAATTCCGCGCCGAGATGGGATTGGGCCAAGGAGGACTGCAGGCCTTGATTGGCGCCAGTTTCCAATTGCTAGGGCTCATTACATTTTACACCGTAGCCAACGACAAATTGCAGGCCTGGCAAGTCCCGGCCGGCACCCTGGCTCCAGTGGCGGCCGGCCGGATCCACAGCGATATGGAAGATGGATTTATACGCGCTGAAGTCGCCTCCAGTCAGCCCCTGATAGAGGCGGGGGCCTGGCAGGCTTTACGGGGTACCGGTCAAGTTCGCACCGAAGGCCGCGACTATGTGGTTGCAGACGGTGATGTGGTCCATTTCCTCTTCAATACCTGATCGTTGACCGTATTATTGCGGCCCTTTGGGGGCTTGGCGCTGGCAGCCCTTCTAATTTGGTTGGTGGGGCCCCAACTACTGGTCGAGGTGCTAGGGCAAACCGATCCGGCCCTGGTCGGGGCGGCGCTGGCCTTGGGGCTTGTCGGGCTGGGGGTACAGTGGCTAAAATGGCACGCCTTATTGCGCTGGGCCCGGCCTAAGACCCGCTGGTTCGAAAGCCTCGACTCGCTGCTGGTTGGGCTGGCCTTGGGCTTGGTTTCACCCGGCCGCTTGGGGGAATTGGGCCGGGGCACTTTTTTGGGCGGCAAACGGGCCCGGTGGGCCGGATTGGCCGGGGTCGATCGAATGATCTCGGCGTTAGTGACCCTGGTTTTTGGCGGGATGGCCCTGATTATTCTCCGGCCCCAGGCCACGGGGTGGGTGGGGCTGGGCGCATTGTTGCTGCTGGGAACCGGCTTGCTGGGGCGTCGTCTTTTGCAGGACTTGGGCCGGCGCTGGGCCTGGTGGGACCAAGTCGGCCAAGCGATACGTACTATACCGCCTGGGCTGTGGTTGAATACGGTTTTTTGGTCGCTGTTGTTCAATTTAGTTTTTTTTGCCCAGTTCTATTTAATTCTGCTCAGCTGGGGACCTGTTTCACTGCAGGGATGCCTGGCTATTCCCCTACTTTTCGCCCTCAAGTCACTGATTCCGTTCAGCTTCTTGGATCTGGGGGTGCGCGAAGGGGCGGCAGTGCTTATTTTTTCCTGGTTGGCCTTGCCTCCTGAAACGGCTCTGGGGGCGGCCTTGGTCGTTTTCGTCATCAATGTCCTGTTGCCTGGCCTGGCCGGGGCGGGACTGGTCTACCGCCGGGGGAGTACGGCCCTTACCGGGCCTGGTCACACCGGTCGGACAACGGAAAGTTGAGCTGTGGAATCTATGTACGCTCTCCGCCGCGAAATCTGTGAGGTGGGTCGGCGAGTATATCAGCGCGGCTACGTCGCCGCCAACGACGGCAATATCAGCGCAAGACTCGATGCGGGGCGTATTTTGTGCACCCCCACTGGGGTCAGCAAAGGCTTTCTCAGCGAAGATATGCTGGCCATTTGCGATATGGATGGGCAGCAGTTGGCCGGATCGATGAAGATTTCCTCGGAAATTCGCATGCATCTGGAAATTTACAAAATGCGATCCGATATCCACGCCGTGGTCCATGCCCATCCTCCCACGGCAACGGGGTTTGCCGTGGCGGGTATCGATCTGACTCAATGCGTCCTCCCCGAGGTCATCGTTGGCCTGGGAGGGGTGCCCCTGGCTCCGTACGGGACTCCGGGCGGGCCCGAAATTGTCGAACCAATGAAGCCTCTACTGGAGAAATACGACGCCGTCTTGATGGCCAATCACGGCGTCGTTACCCTGGGGGGGCATGTGATGGACGCTCATTTTAAAATGGAGACGGTGGAACACTTTGCCAAAATAGCCCTGGTGGCCCAGCAATTAGGGGCCGTCAATACCCTCAATGCCACCCAGGTGGACGATCTGATCGATTTGCGCCAACGCTTTGGTATTGTCGGCCGACCGTCCTGTTTATTAGATGAGGGGACCTCCGCCACGGAAAACCCGCCGCCATCTGCCCGTGAACTGGTAGATTCCATCACCCAGGAAGTCCTGCGCCGCCTCAATGGCCAGGGCGACAATTGAAGGTCCTTGTAGGAGGCCCAATGAGCTGTCGGATCATGTCTATCCCAGTCGCCCTCTTGATACTGACTTTGTGGGCCCTGCCCCAGGCTGCCCACGCCCAGTCCGAAGCTGGAGAGCAAGGGGGGACAACGGGGCGCACGATGGTCGATTATGTCGAGCGTGGCCAGTATTTTGCCTCCCAGGGCCGTTTGGATCTGGCCATATCCGAATTTGAAAGCGCATTGCAAGCCGGGGCTGGTAGTGCTTTGGTGCTCAACCAGTTAGGCGATTGGTATCTCATTACTGAACAGCCCGAGAAAGCCCTGGCAGTGTTTCGTCTGTCGCTGGCGGAAAAACCAGGCTCGCTGCCGGTCTATGCGCGGCTGCGTGAGGCTTTCCTTGCCCAGGGGAAACTCGATTCGGCCCTGGCCGTGGTCCACCAGGCCCGCCAATTGGCCCCAGGGGAATCGGCGGTTTACAGTTCGCTGGGCTTTCTCTATTTGCAGAGTGGGCAGAACGGCCTGGCCAAAGCCTATTTAGACACGGCCTTCCAGCTCGATCCGGTCAATCCCGACGCGCATCGCTTTTTCGGTATGTATTATACGGGGCTGGATTCACTCGATAAGGCCCTTAAGCATTTTAACAAAATGATCGAAATCGTACCCGATGACCCTGGGCCGCACAATAATATTGCCTATATCCACGCTGTTCGCGAAGAATTCTCCCAAGCCCTGGAATCCTATCGAGTAGCCGAGAAATTGGCCCAAGATCCGGCCATGCGCCACAATATTCGCCTCAGTATGGAGGAAGTGCGGGCGGTAATGGACGGCAAATTGCGGGCTCGCTATATCCTGGTGGAAACCCACAGCCAGGCCGAGGCTTTATTGCAACGGCTTGAATCGGGGGAGGATTTCGGCGCCCTGGCGCAACAGTATTCCCAGGATCCCAATGCCCAGGTGGGCGGCGATGTCGGCTTTTTCAGTCCAGGCGAATTATTTCCCGCATTCGAAGAGGCCGTGCGGGCTTTGGAAGTAGGCAGTAATAGCTCGGTTGTGGAAGGGCCGGCCGGCTATATGATTATCCAGCGTCTCAATTGAGCGGCCAGAGAACATAAAAAAGCGGCCAGAGACGAAAATCTGCCTCTGGCCGCCAGGGAGGGATACGAGCCATGACCGGGTTGGCTCGTATAGGATTAAACGCCCCAGGGCGGGTGGGGTTTCCCGGGGCGCTGATTTTTTATTTTTTGGCTTTTCCCGGCGATGAATTGAACTTATGGCCAATTCCGTACCGCTCCGGTTGTACACCGAGATCTCCTTAGCTGTGGCCCTGGCCGTGGTTCTGCACCTTTTGTCCATGGCCTTGCCCATTCCGCGTCTGCCCATGGGGGGCGAGGTGAGTTTGCGGATGCTGCCCATTCTGCTGGTGGCCTGGCGCTGGGGCGGGCGGGCGGGCGTTGGCGGCGGGGCACTCTACGGGCTCATTGATTTCTTGCTGCGGCCCCTGTACGTGCATCCCGTGCAATTATTGCTCGATTATCCGTTGGCTTTTGGTGCGGTGGGGCTGGCCGGAATCTGTGCCCGGGTGGGACCCGGGGCGGGCGGGCGGGTCTGGTTGCTGGTGGCCGTGCTTATGGGCTATGGCGGGCGGTTGTTTTTCCACTTTATTTCAGGTCTGGTCTTTTTCGCCCAATATGCCCCCGCAGGCCAATCGGCCTGGCAGTATTCACTGCTGTATAATGGTAGTTATCTGGCCTTAGAGGCCGGGCTGTTGATCGTCTTGGGGCAAGCGAGCCTGGGGCGTTTACCGCTGGTGCGACAGACCAGAAGTTAATGGGCAGCAATAGTGAAAAACCCGTATTAGGGACCAACCAAAGATAAGGAGAACATGGCCTACCAAGCCTGGTTTCAATGCCCGACCTGCGATAAGCGCTATCCACTCAAGGAAATTATATACGAATGCCGCCAATGTGGCGGGTTATTGGAAGTGCAGCACGATATGGAGCAGCTGCGCCAGACCTCACCGGCCCAGTGGCGCGCCCTCTTCGACCAACGCTATATGCGCACCGCCGTGCCCTACGGGAGTTCAGTCTGGGGCAAAAAGGAAATGGTCTGCCCGGCCGTCGATAATGAAAATGTGGTTTCTATGTACGAGGGCGGCAGCAATCTATTCAAGGCTGAGCGCCTGGGGCGTCAGATTGGGCTGGAAAATCTGTGGGTCAAGCAATGCGGCAATAGCCATACCGGCTCCTTTAAGGATCTGGGGATGACCGTATTGGTATCGATGGTCAATCAGATGCGTGCCGAAGGGCAGAATATACCCGCCGTGGTATGCGCCTCTACAGGGGATACTTCGGCGGCGTTGGCCGCCTATTGCGCGGCGGCCAGCATCCCGGCCATTGTCTTGTTGCCGCACAACCAGGTGTCCACCGCCCAACTTATTCAGCCCATTGCCAATGGCGCCTTGACCCTGAGTCTGAACACCGATTTTGACGGCTGTATGCAGCGGGCTATAGAATTGAGCCAAAAGGAGAATATTTACCTGGCCAATTCGATGAATTCTCTGCGGATTGAAGGCCAGAAGACTGTCGCCATCGAATTGGTCCAACAGGACGATTGGGCGGTACCCGATTGGGTCGTCATTCCCGGGGGCAACCTGGGCAATGTCAGCGCTCTGGGCAAGGGCTTTGAGGAAATGCGCCAAATGGGCATTATCGACCGTCTGCCGCGCTTGGTCGTTGCCCAGGCGGCTTCGGCCAATCCGCTCTATCTAAGTTATTTAAAGGGATTTAAAGAATTTGCCCCGCAAAAAGCCGGTGAGACCTTGGCCACGGCCATTAAAATTGGCAATCCCGTCAGCCGGAGCCGAGCCATTCGCACCTTGCAGGCTTTTGACGGGGTGGTAGAACATGCCACCGAAGATGAACTGGCCAATGCCTCGGCCCAGGCCGACGCCACCGGGCTATTCACCTGTCCGCACACCGGGGTGGCCCTGGCGGCTTTGTTCAAATTGGTCGAACGGGGCACCATTGAACCCGACAGCAAAGTACTGGTCATTTCAACGGCCCACGGACTCAAATTTCCCCAGTTCAAAGTTGACTACCACGAGGAAAAGCTGCAAGCCCTCGGGGTCGAAGCCAGACACGCCAACCGTTTTGTCGAGGTCGATGACGACTACGACCAGATCCGCGGTGCCGTCCTGAGCGGAATCGACGCCATCGTCTAAATCGGTTTACCTCCATTGAATGCGTATTTAGGAAAGTAATCTATGTCCAACCAGGATACACCCCGCAGGGGCAATTCCACCCGCTCTGTCCACGCCGGCGAAGAGCGTCGCAAGGCGGCCCAATCGCTGACCAATCCCATTGCCCAGACTTCTACTTTTGTCTTTGAGGATCTGGACGAGTTTACCGCCTATAAGGCGGGCGAGAAAACCCATTTTGAATACGGCCGCTACGGCAATCCGACCATGCGGGCGGCCGAGCAGAAGCTGGCGGCCTTGGACGGAGCCGAAGACGCTTTGCTGTTCAATACGGGGATGAGCGCGGTGACCACCGTGCTGTGGGCCATGCTGCGGGCCGGCCAACATCTTATTGTCATGGAGGATTGCTACCGGCGGACGGTGCAATTCTGCAATTTAATCGCCAAATTTGGCGTCGAATCGACCTATGTCAAACCGGGGGATTGGGCCGGGCTGGAAGCCGCCGTACAAGCCAATACGCGGGTTCTTTTTGCCGAATCGCCGACCAACCCCCATCTCCACGTCATGGACCTGGAGAAATTGGTTCCCTTTGCCAAGGCGCATCGACTTAAAGTGATTATCGATAGTACCTTTGCCACCCCCATCAATCAGCGGCCCCTGGAATGGGGGGTTGATCTGGTTATCCATAGCGCCACTAAATACCTGGGGGGGCACAACGATTTGATGGCCGGTTCGGTATGCGGCAAGGGGCCTATCGTCGGGGCGATCAAGGATTTCCGCAGTGTCGTCGGCACACTGGTAGACCCCAATACCTCCTATCTGCTCATCCGCGGCCTCAAAACCCTGGGGTTGCGCATGGAGCGGCAAAATGTCTCGTCCCTGCAGCTTGCCCACTATCTGGAAGAGCATCCCAAAGTAGCCCAGGTATACTATCCGGGCTTGCCCTCCCATCCCGACCACGAAGTGGCCAAGGCGCAAATGGATGGATTTGGTGGTGTCGTCAGCTTTGATATCGCCGGCGACCTAGAGAAAACCCGAAATTTTATCCACGCCCTAGAATTACCCTATTTGGCTCCAAGCCTGGGAGGCGTTGAAAGTCTGGTTTCCCACCCGGCCACCATCTCTTATTACGATTTGAGCCACGAGGAGCGGCTGGCCATTGGTATTAAAGATGAATTGGTGCGCTATTCGGTCGGCATTGAAGAGGCCGATGAATTGATCGCCGATATCGAGCAAGCCCTGGGCAAAATTTAACAGCAGCCCAAACGGGGCTAAAGCGATAGATTGAGCTGTGAGAGCAGCACTGTCCAGGGAAGCGAGGCGACCTTGCGGTAGAGGGATTCGTCGCAGGTGAGGGCCTGGCACCGGAGGTGGGCACCCAGGGCCACGAAACAAGCCGATGCAACACTGAGATCTAATTCGTCGGCAATTTGCGTGGCGCGGCTGGCAATGGCGTGGGAATAGGGGACAATTTGCAGGTGCATCTGCTCCAGCGAAGCCATCGCCTGGGCCAGGGAAGGCTGATTCCAACCAGCGCCTTTTTCCAATACTTGAATCAATTCGTAGAGAGACTGATCGAGGACGATTAATTCCATTCGTCCCGCCAGGTGCTCCTGGCGCAATAACAGGGCTCGTTCGGCGTCGGCGTCGCTGGTACGGGCAAACCAGCGCAATAAGATCGAAGTATCCAAGGCGAAGCGGTTCATGGGCCTTGGCGCACGCGATGCAGGAAGGCGAGTGGGTCCCAGGGTTCGGCCCGCTGGCGCAAGGCATCTTGCAGGGCCATGGCCTGCTCGATATCGGTTTGTCGCTGGCGTTGTTGGCGCTTTTGTTGCCGCTCGGCAAAATAGGCCTGTACTGCGGTGCGCAGCAGTTGACTGCGGTTCATCCCGTCGGTGCGGGCAACCTCGTCGATTTGCCGCAGCAAATCATCGGGGAGCATGATATTGACGCGTGCCATAGCTTGTTTTTGGCCCTGCCACAAAGCAAGGATGGGGAGGAGAATCGGCAAGTTAGTATAGCCCCCAACTCGTGTCAAGACTTATATTGAATGGACCGGGTTTCACCCAGAAGCAGCGCAAAGACCCCCAGGCCTTTCAACCATTGTGCGGCCACATTATGAAAAATTACCTAAAAATCATATCCGGATCGAGCAATCCGCAATTGGTCGGGGAAATTTGCGATTATTTGGCTATGCCGCCCGGCCGCGTGCTTATCCAGCGCACCCCCAACGACAATATCAAGGTGAAAATCGACGAGAATGTGCGCGGGGACGATGTCTTTGTCATTCAAACCTCGGCCCCACCGGTAAACGATAATTTTATCGAATTGCTGCTGCTTATCGATGCCCTCAAATACGCCTCGGCTCGCCGAATTACCGCTGTGCTGCCCTACTATCCCTATGTCCGCTCCGACAAAAAGGACGAGCCGCGCATATCGATCAGCGCTCGGCTGGTGGCCGACTTGCTGGAAAAGGCCGGGGCCGACCGGATTTTGACCATGACCCTGCATTCGCCCCAGATCGCCGCTTTTTCGCGTATTTGTGTCGATCAGTTATGGGCCACTTCGCTGATGTGCGACCATTTTCGCAGCAAGCAACTTGAGGGGGCCGCCGTGGTCTCGCCCGATGTCGGCAGCGCCGAAGAAGCTAGTGAGTACGCTCGGCGTCTCGATTTGCCCTTGGTCATTATGGACAAACGTCGCCACGGCGACGATGAAGAGGCCGAAATCCTCAATATAATAGGAGATATAGAAGGCCGGGACGCGCTTCTCTTTGACGACGAGGTTCTCACCGGCGGTTCGATGATGGAAGCTATCAAACTGGTTAAAAAGAAAGGGGCCCGCCGCATAATGGCCGGTTGCACCCACGGTGTCTTCGCCGGCCAGGCCCTAGACAGAATTGCCGCATCGCCCGTGGAGAGTTTTGCCACGACCAATACCATTCCGCTACCCACCGACAAATCCACCCAAAAAATTGAAGTCCTGTCGGTAGCTCGTCTTTTCGGCGATGCTATCAAGGCCATCCACCATGGCGAGTCGGTGAGCCGACTGCTCGATTGAAAGAATTATAAATGCAAAGTAAATTCAGTATTATCGGAGAATTATGGGCCTTTATGAAGGCCCGAAAAGCCTGGTGGTTAGCCCCCATTTTTTCCACCCTTATTTTGTTGGGCTTGCTCATTGTCCTGACCGAAGGGTCGGCGGTGGCACCTTTTATCTATGCGCTGTTTTAGTAGCGATAAATGGTAGGAATGATACACATAAATTTAATTATGTAAATAAATATAAGCCCAATTAACATCAAACCAACTCGCCGCTATCTTTTCACTGCTGTACTGGAGCAATGCCAAGTTTCTTGGATAAATCGTCGGCAAATTGCCGACGATTTCCACATTATAAATGTATAATGCATGTCGAGCCCATCTCTAACAGCAAATATCCAGCGCCTCATCCGCGAAGTGCCCGATTTTCCCAAGGCCGGTATATCGTTTAAAGATATTACCACTCTGCTCCGGGACGGCCCCTCTTTCAAGGCCACCATAGGGGCCTTGGCGGCCCCTTTTGCCGGGGAGGCCATTGATCTGGTCGTGGGAGTCGAGGCCCGGGGGTTTATTCTCGGCGCGCCACTGGCCTTGGAATTGGAAGCGGGTTTTGTGCCGGTGCGCAAGCCGGGCAAATTGCCGGCGGCCACCCTACGTCATGAATACCAGCTCGAATACGGCAGCGATGCCGTCGAGATGCATCGAGACGCTATTGAAAAGGGCCAACGCGTCCTCCTCGTCGACGACGTATTGGCTACCGGTGGCACCATGGCTGCCGTCTGTCAACTGGCAGAAGAGGCTGGCGGCACTATTGTCGGCTTGAGTTTTTTATTGGAATTGGCCTTTTTGCAGGGCCGCGAGAAATTGCCTAATTACCGCCTAGAATACCTGGTGCGGTATTGACCTAGAGGGATGTATGGCAGAAGAAAGTCGTAACCTGAGCAAAAGCGACCTGAAGGAAGATCAATTCCTCGAGTGGGTCCTAGAAGCTGTAGAATACGTCAAAGAACGCCGTCAGTATTTTATTGGCGGGGTGGTGGTTATTATCCTAGCAGTCGTGGGGGTGAACCTGCTGATTGATCAACAGGAACAAGCCAAGGTTGAAGCCTCCCAATTGCTGGGGCAAATTCTCATTGCGGAGGAAGAGGGCCGGGCCGAAGAAGGCATGAGTATGGCCCAACGCCTGGTCGATGAATACGCCGGTACCCCGGCGGCGGCCAAAGGGGTATTATTGCTGGCCAATCGCTATTATAACCAGCAACGCTACGAGGAGGCTCGGAGCCTGTATCAGGGCTATCTCGATTCGTATGAGCCTGTAGACGTATTGGTTTTTGGCGCTTGGAACGGCTTGGCCGCCTGTCTGGCCGCCGAAGAAAAGTGGGATCAGGCCGCCGCTAAATACCAGCAATACGCCCAGACCCATTCCGGCACCCAGCAAAGCGCTTATGCGCTGTGGCAGGCGGCCCAGTGCTATAAGGCCATGGGCAATACCCAACAGCAAAAAGCCCTCTTGGAGCAGATTATCCGGGATTATGCCGAATCTCCTTTGGTCTCGAGAGCCCGCGAAGAGCAGAATATGCTTTAGGCCGGGCGTTCCAGGACTGAATTGGGCGCTCGAGTCCGCTGCTAAGGACAGCAACGCTTATGGGCCGTGTTCTCAAGGTATTCGCGGGCAACAGCAATCCCCAACTGGCTCAGGGCATATGCCGGGAATTGGGGATTGAGCCAGGCCAAATAGAATTCGTCAATTTCAGCAACGAGAATATTAAAGTAAAAATCTGTGAGAATGTCCGCGGCTGCGATGTCTTTTTTATCCAGACTTCCTGTCCGCCGGTAAGCGACTATCTCATGGAACTGCTCATTGCGCTGGACGCCTTCAAATATGCCTCGGCCGGGCGTATTACTGCGGTTTTACCCTATTACCCCTACGCCCTGGCAGACAGTAAAGACGAACCCCGTATATCCGTGGCGGGCCGACTTATGGCCGATCTGGTCAGCGAGACTGGAGCCGACCGCATTTTAACCATGAGTCTGCACAGTCCTCAGATCGTCGGCTTTTGCCGGGTGCCGGTAGACCAATTAAGTGGCGTGCCTAGCATTTGCCATTATTTCGCTGGCCGAGATCTGGGCAATTGCGTCGCCGCCGCCCCCGAAATTAGCCGGGCCAAGGTAACCGAAGCCTATGCCAAACGGTTGGGGCTGCCTCTAGTCGTCATCGACAAGCGGCGCGGCGCAGACGGACGCATGCAGGTCCATGGCGTCATTGGCCAGGTCGAGGGCAGGGATGTCATCTTCTTTGACGATGAAACCATTACCGGCCAGGCCATTCTCGACGGGGTGGACGCGGTCCAAGCCCGTGGGGCTGGCCAGGTTTTTGCCGGTTGTGTCCACGGAACCTTGGCCGCAGGGGCGGCCCAGCGGCTGGCCAGCTCCAGTCTGCAAAGTCTGGCTATTACCGATACGATTCCCCTCAATGGACACATGGCTGCCGGGAAGATTAAAGTCTGCTCAGTGGCTCCGCTCTTTGCTCAGGCCATTAAGGCCATTCACGATGAGACCTCCATCAGTCAGCTTTTTACCTGAGAAGGGCGCAAGCCTGTGAAAGTGGCCATTCTCGCCGATATCCACGCCAATATAGAAGCGCTCGAAGCGGTTTTATTGGCCGCAGACAAAGCCGGTGCCCAACGTTTTGTCGTCCTGGGAGATATTGTCGGCTACGGCCCCGATCCAGTGGCCTGTATTTACCGGCTGCAGGAAGTGGGCGCCATTGGGCTATTAGGCAATCACGACCAGGCTCTAGTAGAGCCGGAATGCCTGGTGGCCCTCAACCATGAAGCCCGCCAGACGTTGCTGTTATCCCGGGATTTGCTCGGCCCCGCCCAACTGTCGTATCTGGCCTCCCTGGCCTTTCGCCATGTCGAATGGGGCGGTGTATTTACCCATGCCAATCCCATTGCCCCCGAAGGTTGGGAACACCTCTATTTACACGAGCAGGTAGCCTGGTGTCTGCGGCGCATGGATTGGCAGGTAGGCTTTGTCGGCCATACCCATATTGCGGCAATCTACTGCAAAATAGGCGACCAGATCGTCTCCTTGACCTCGGCCCAAGTGGCTGTGGGACGGCACCAATTTCTCATTAACCCCGGCAGTGTCGGCCAACCCCGAGATCGGGACAGCCGAGCTTCTTTTGCTCTGTGGGACCTGGACTTGGAGCATGTCGAATTGCGCCGGGTGGAATATCCGGTGCGCAAAACGCAGGCCAAAATGGCTCAGGCTGGATGGCCCTGTTATGCTACTGAACGACTCGCCCTGGGAGAATGAAATGCGCGGTAGGGTGATGCGTTTATCGGGCCGCAAATGTTTGGTCGAAGCCCAGGGCAAAGATTGGCAATGCGATGTATCGGGTCGCCTTAAAAACGGTATTCGTCATGCAACGTCTCCGGTGGTGGTAGGTGATTGGGTCGATTTTTCGCCCACCGTGGAGGCGGGGCAGGGGGTTATTAAAGCGGTGCATCCCCGCACCACCAAATTCTCCCGCCTGGCTGTAACTGCTCGGCCCTATGAACAGGTAGTGGCTGCCAATTTGGAATTACTGGTGGTAATGGTGGCGGCCCGCAACCCAACTCTTAGCACCGGGTTTGTCGACCGCGCCGTGGTGATGGCCCTAAAGGGGGGCCTGGAACCGGTGGTCTGCATCAATAAGGCCGACCTAGATCCTGAGCGCCAGACCGGGGACGTGGCGCTATTGTATCGGCGATTGGGTTACCAGGTCTTTTATACCAGTGCCCTCAATAACGAAGGGATAGATCAATTAGGCAGCCTGCTAAAAGATCGCCTGTCGCTTATTGTCGGTCATTCGGGGGTGGGGAAATCGTCCCTCCTCAATCGGTTAGAGCCGGGGTTGGATATCCAGACTAAAGCCTTGATGAAAAGGCACGATCGGGGACAGCACACTACCGCGGCGGTGCAATTGCACGCCCTGTCCCAAGGCGGCTATGTCGCCGATACCCCCGGGGTTAAAGAATTGCAAATGTGGCAAGTGGGCCGCCATCAACTGATCGACTATTTTACCGATCTGGCTGCCGTTGCCACGGGGTGTCATTTTCGCAATTGTATCCACCTGCACGAACCCTCCTGCCAGGTAAGGGGTGCCGTTGAAGCCGAATTGGTCGCCCTTTCGCGGTATGAGGGCTATTGTCGCATTCTCCAATCCTTGGATTGAGATCTGTGAGCGAAATTTCTATTGCAGCCCTACTCAAACACTATCGCAGCCGTCTTGGAGTCAAATTATTGGGCGGCGAACAGGGTCTCAAGCGCACTATCAACAGCAGTGATACGCACCGGCCGGCCTTGGCCCTGACCGGATTTGTCGAATTATTTTCCTTTGACCAGGTGCAAGTTCTGGGCAATACCGAAATGGAATACCTGCGCAGTCTTTCTCGACAACGGCGGCGCCAGGCCCTTGAAATTATCTTCCAATTCGATATCCCCTGTGTGGTGGTTACGGGACGGGGGCGTTTATTGCCCGATATCAAGGATTTATCCGATCGCTTTGGGGTGCCTTTATTGCGCTCGCAATTTGATACCCATCGTTTTTCCCATCTGTTGCATTTTTATCTCGACGATTTTTTTGCCCCTCAAGTCACCGTGCACGGGACATTAGTTGATGTCAACGGCATTGGCCTGCTTTTTACCGGGCGCAGCGGTATTGGCAAAAGCGAAGTGGGCCTCGATTTAGTGGAGCGGGGCCATCGCCTGGTGGCCGACGATTCGGTGATTATTGCCCGCAAGGCGCAAGGTATCCTGGTGGGATGGAGCCCAGAGGTTTTGCAGGACCACATGGAGATCAGGGGTATTGGCATTGTCGATGTCAAGCGTATGTACGGAGTGCGCGGCACCCGGCGGCAAAAACGGGTTGAAGTCGCCGTCAAATTGGTCAATTGGGAAGAATCACTCAATTACGAACGCACCGGTCTTGACTATTCTGCCCGCACAATCCTTGAAGTGGAAATTCCCGAGATTACAGTGCCTTTGTTTCCCGGCAAAAACATCACAGTAATAGCCGAGACCATCGCCCTTAATCATCTGCTGCGACTGGAAGGGTACAATGCGGCGGAGGAATTCAATCAACGGCTGATACGATGGATGCAGGATAGACCCTCTGGTGCAAAATAAACCTGGAGTGCCCCGCCCAATTGGCGTTTTGGGGGGCGAGAATCTGTCATTGCACCGGCGTGTCCTGGCCAATATTGATGGCTTGGAAGTGGCCGCATGGGCCGGCGGGGAAAGCGAGGAAGAGTCCCCGGAGTCGGGGTGGCGCACCAGTCCCAATCCACAGGCCCTCATCGACCGTCCCGATCTGGAGGGGGTGGTGGTCAATTTACCTTTGGTTCAGCGTCCTTATTGGGCCGGGCAAATAGAGCGTGCCGGGAAAAGCGTAATGTGCCCCCCGCCGCTACCTGACCAAGTCGATACAACTGGGCAGTGGATGGTGTTGGCGCCGTTGCTGTTTTCGCCCCTGCCCCAGTTAATACGACAAAGCCATGGGGCGTGTGGCCCTTTGCTTCACTATCAGCTATCCCTGGACTATCCCCTGAAAAATCTCGAATCCGGCGATGGCGATAGGTTGGAGCTGTTGGTGCAGGAATGTTTGAGTCTGGTAAATCATTTATGGGGCCCCATCGATTCGGTCTTTGCCCGGGGCCGTAGCCTGGCTCTCAACCGTCCGCAGGCCGATTGGTTGGTGGTTTTGCTGCGGGGCTATGACGGCTTGGAAGGGCAACTGCAGATCAACGCCCTGGGGGCCCAAGCCCGTTTGCGCTGCGCTCTATGGGGGCGTCAGGGCGAGCAGGTGATTGAAGAGGATTTGTGGTCTGTGCAGGAAGCTGGTTTGACCGCTCAATATCGATCATGGGCTCAATGTTTGGCCGGATCCACGGCTTCTTTATGGGCTCCCCAGCAGGTCCTGCCGGGGCAATTGTTGAACCAACAGGTAAGGCAATCAATCCGTCAGGAAAAGGAAATATTCCGCGGAGATGGACATGGCTGAACAAGTTGAAGGCCCCGGAAAATCCGTCCGTGTGGCCCTGATCCTGGCCGGGGGGTTGTTATTGTTGGTCATAGGGCTGAATACTCTGCGTTCGGCCCCGACCCTTATTAATTGGGTCCAATTTCAGCATTTGCGCCAGGAGGGCCTATTGGTGCGGATCGTGGCCCGGCCGTCGGGGTGGACCTGTCACTTGTCCGAGACGGTGCGCCTGCGCGAGGGCCGCGAGCAGCGCGAGGTAAGCGCCCAAGTAGTCGTATTGCCCGATGTCGGGCCCATTGATCAGTCCCAGGCACAAATTTGGCAGGATCAGGGCATCCTATTGGCCAGTGATGTCGATCCTCCCCAAGAAAGCGATTGGCCCGGGGGAGTATTTATGGGGGGATTGTTGTTGTTGGGCGGCTGGTATTTATGGAGTCAGATCTACCAGGATTTACGCGGTAAGGGGAGCCCCAGACGACGTTTACAGGAATTGGAAGAAGCCTTTAAGCGCGGCGAAATGAGCGAAGAAGAATACCAGGACGCCCGCAACGCTCTATGGGCAGAAATGTAGCGCCGATGGCCAAAATAAAAGTACTATCCGAAAATATAGTCCATAAAATAGCTGCCGGGGAAGTGATTGAACGCCCCGCCTCAGTGGTAAAAGAGCTGGTGGAAAACGCTATTGACGCCGGTGCCAGGCGGCTCTATATAGAAGCCACCGTTGGCGGCCGGCAATCTATTCGAGTGGTCGATGACGGCGAGGGTATGGAGCGGGATGATGTCCTGTTATCGGTACAGCGTCACGCCACCAGTAAAATGACCTCGCCATCCGATTTATTCGATATTTCTACTCTTGGCTTCAGGGGCGAAGCCCTGGCCAGTATTGGCGCTGTTTCGCGGCTGACCATTGAGACCTGTCGAACTGGCCAACAAGAGGGCACGCGACTAGTCGTCGAGGGGGGCATCCAACGCGAAATTAGCAGCATGGGGCGAGGTCAGGGTACCACCATATCAGTGCGCAATCTGTTTTTCAATACCCCAGCCCGGCGCAAATTCCTGCGCCGTGTCGATACCGAGACCCGGCATATTACCCAGGTTTTGGTGCAATTGGCTGCCTGCCAGCCTCAAGTGGGCTTCGAATGGGTTCACCAGGGGCACTCCACACTGCATGTCCAGGCCACTGAGCCACAGGTGCGGGCGGCGGAAATTTTGGGCGTAGAGGTCGATAAATTGTTGCCCTTTTCTGGCGCAGATGAAGGGATTGAGGTGGAGGGCTGGGTAAGTCATCCAGGTGCCTGCACTCGGGCCCGCACTCGACAATACGTCGCCGTCCAGGGGCGGCCGATTGTCGCCCGTTTCCTCAACCAGGCTGTTTACCGAGGGTTCGGGGGGCTTTTGACCGGCGATTATCATCCTGCTTTTGTGCTTTGGTTGCGGCTCGATCCACGCCGGGTCGATGTCAATGTGCATCCGGCTAAGCGCGAGGTGCGCTTTGCCGACGAGCGCCTGGTTGGCGATATGGTCCAGCAGGCCGTGCGGCAGGGCTTGGCCATGCCCGAAACCAGCAACTTTACCTATAGCGGTCCAGACAGCTCAGGAGATTCTGGGCAAGGGCAAATCGGCGAAGCTGCCCCAGAACGATCTCTTGCCAATGATTCTCTTGTCTACCGCAATGCGCCGAGTAATGCCCCCGAACTATCTAAGGATAAGGAAGCCCCGGGTTTAGAATCTAAACAAGCTCAGTCTCGCTCATGGGCACCGGTCTCTCTGCCTATAAGTGAGACTGAACCCATTGATGAGACGGCACAAATGGCTCTGTCTTTGCTATCGCCTAAGCGACTACAAGGCAGGCCGCTTACAGGAGAGGAAGAAGGGGATGGGGGCGTGGGTGAAGAAACCCTCGAACAACTAAAAAATAACCCCCAATTCTGGCAAATACACGATAAATACTTTATTGCTCCAATTGAAAACGGGATTATCATTGTCGATCAGCATGCGGCCCATGAACGGATACGCTATGAGGAGGCTCTTGCCGCCTTTACAGGAGATAGTCCGGGCATGCAGCAATTGCTGTTCCCCCATACCGTTCAGGTCAATCCCTTGGAGAAGAATGCCCTGGAGGAAATGGGGACTTCGCTGGAAAAACTCGGTTTTAGTGTCCGTCCTTTTGGGCCGGGTTCGATAGTGGTGGATGCCGTTCCAATACCTATGAAAAATTGGCAGGAGGGGCAAGTTCTGCAGGAATTAATCAGTGTATATTTAGAAGAAAAGAATATCCGTAATACCCTGCAGGAAGCTGTGGCCGCCTCTTATGCCTGTCATTCGTCGATTCGCACGGGGGATAAATTGTCCGTCGATGAAATGCAAGCCTTGCTTGAACGCTTGCTCAGTTCAAACGAACCCTTTGTCTGTCCGCATGGGCGGCCGATAATTGTAAAAATTGCCCTGAGTGAATTGGATCGGATGTTCGGTCGTACATAGAAGGGGGACGTATAAAAAATATTATGTTAACAGCGAGAAAGAAAACTTGACGTAAAACACTGTTGTCCCTAGTATTTTCTAATTATCATAATTGATAAAATCTTCGTATATTTAAGCTCGCTGCCCTTAATTTAACTCTGCGGGACTTAAGACTTTTGTGCTTGGGTCTCTAAGCGCCAGTAAAAGCGGGAGAAATTTAGTCATGTTGCAAAGCAAATGGACCAGGTGCGCCTTGATGGTGCTCGTAGGAATTACCGGGATAATGGTAGGTGCGCCAGCGGCCTTTGGCCAATTTGATCCCGATGCAAAAGCAGGCTTTACCGCCGGTATTGACGGCGGCGTTATCTTTCCCATAACCGATACGGCCGCAAAAGACGAAATGGATATTCATTTTTCGGGGTATTTGCGGCATGGTATCATGCCTAAACTGCAGGGCTCATTGACTGGGGGGTACGGTCTGCTGGGCGGCGAAGATTACGGGACAGATATGGCGCATATCAGTTTCCGCTTGCTGTACAGTATTCTTGCCAACGAACAAACCAATCTCTATCTGTCGGGTGGAGTTGGAGCCCTGCGCTACGATCTAGACGAATTGCCTCCCAGTGGCCGTTTGCCAGGGAGCATCGAAGGTATTAGTTGGGTCGGCATGATTCCCTTGGGACTTGGGGTGCAATACAAACTTAATAACCGGCTCGCCCTGGAGGCTGGTTTCGACTATTACTTGACAATGAGCGACGATCTCAACGCGGTGAATATCGACAGCGGTGACGATGCCTTTTGGGGTATTCGCGCTGGAGTAACAGTGGGATTGTTTGGCAAAGACGAACCCATGCCAGCACCGGCTCCAGCCCCTGTAGTGGATATGGACCAGGATGGTGACGGCCTGACCGATCGGGAAGAGACCACGATATACTATACCAATCCGCTCAAAGCCGATTCGGATAACGATGGTCTCAACGACGGTGATGAAGTCAAGAAATACTTGACCAATCCCAATAAGGCCGATACGGACGGTGGCAGCGTTGGTGATGGAGAAGAGCTGGGTCGAGGCACCGATCCGCTACAAGCCAGTGACGATGTGGTCGTTGAAGAGCGCGCGATTGAAATGATCCAGGAGCCCCTGCAGCCGGTGACGGTTTTATTTGCCAGTGAGTCCAGTAAGCTGACCCCCGCCAGCAAGACGGCTCTAGGCGGTCTGGTCAAAGTGCTCCAAGAGTGGCCCGAACAAAAGCTGGTCCTTACCGGTCATACGGATAATACGGGAACGACTAGCTTCAACAGTAAGCTTTCGCGCAACCGGGCTCAGGCCGTTAAAAACTACTTGGTGCAACAGGGTGTCGAGGCTTCGCGCCTGTCGATCAGTGCCAAGGGAGCCAGCGATCCTGCCGACAGCAATGATACCAAGGCGGGGCGCCAGCAAAACCGTCGCGTTGACATTGGTCCGTCCATGTAGTGTAGAACTGGTCTTCGGCGGTAAATAAAAAGGCCTGAGGCGATGAAAGTCTGTTGCCTCAGGCCTTTTTATGCTATATGTTTTACTATTGATAATGCCGATTATAGATAGTAGAAGGATTAGGCGATAATTGTCCCAGACAACCGCCATACTAGGTAGAAAGGTAAATTCCCATGGACAAGCTTCCCGTTTTGCACACATCGAAGATCCCAGTCTCGACCAGACCGCTCGAGCAATTTCTCGCCGGCCAATTATCGCCCAGCACACGCCGGGCCTACCAAGCCGACCTGATGCAGTTTTTCGGCACCGACCAGCTCGACCTGGAAGCGATTCGCCGAATTACTTTTCACGATATTATCGAATACCGCAATGCCCTGGCAACACAAAATTACCAACGCACTACGATCAACCGCAAATTGGCCAGCCTTAAAGCCTTTTTCAAGATGATGGTCGCCGCCAACCTAATCGACAGCAATCCAGCCGATTCTGCGCTGGTGCGGGGTTATCGACTCGAAGAGAATATATCGGGCAAGGCCATTGCCGAACGCGCCCTCAAGCAAATCCTGGCCGAGATCGATCAGGAAGCAAACGATTTAATCCGCTCTCGGGATATGGCGTTGATTCATTTGTTGACCTACGGCGGCCTGCGACGCTCTGAGGCGGCACGCATGGCCTGGGACGACATGCACCAGGAAGGCGCCTTCTACGTCCTCACCCTGCCCCAGACCAAGGCCGGTGTGGCCCAAGACATCAAAGTGCAGGCCATTGTCATTCACCATCTGGAAAAGTACCGCCATAGTCTATTAGCCAACGCCTACCCCACCGACGGGGCGGTATTTCTCAGCTTTTCCAATAATGGCTCACACGGCCGCCCTCTCACCGACCAGTCGATTAATCTAACCATTAAAAAATACGCGCGCCGGGCTGGGCTCACCCAGAAAATAACCGCCCATATGTTCCGCCATACCTGCTGCACATTGGCCATAGAAGGCGGCGCCAAGCCGCAGCAAGTGCAGGCCCATCTGCGCCACAAAGACTTAAAGACGACGATGCGCTATTATGAAAACCGCGAAAAACTGACGGACAACGCCTCCGATTATATTCAGGTAGGATAAAATTGGCGGTTTCTTTGCTGTATAATTTTTTGTTTTGGTATACATAAACAATTTTATGTGTCCTTATGCGATAAATAAAAAAACAGCTCATCTGCCCGGTCAGTTAAAATTACCCCTCAACCTCAGCCTTCTGCAGCGATAAGGGCAACTCCCTGTTCCACGTCTAAAATGAGCACCTGGTCATCAATGGCAAAGCTAGCCTCTCTTTCCATTGGTCGAGCCAAAACCTCCATAGTGCTGTGCCCCAAGTTACAGAGAATTTTCCCCTGTTTCTGAGGACCGACCGGCAGGATAACCACCGCTTCCCGGCCGACTAAGCCCTGTTCTCCCAACGAACTGTCGGTTATCTCACGGCGCAAACTCCCCACTATGCGCTCACCAGCCCAGCCAAAAAACAAACCACTTGCCCCCCCTATCCAAAGCGACAGCATGGGTGTCTCGTAGAAAATGCGGATGCCGGCACCCACAAGGCCAAAAAAGAACAGGGCCAACATAAAGGCCAAGGGCTTTAAAAAAGCGAGGAACCGGAAACTTGCCCCAATATCGAGACTTTCCTCGTCGAAAACTCCAACCAAGGCCATCAATAACGGCATACCGCCCAGAAAAAGGGCCATCCAGTAGATAATCCACAGGGTATCCATGGCCAATCCTCTCTACCTGGGGTTAAGCTTTGTTTACGGCTGAATCGATGACCTCTGTAGGGGAAGCCTCGTTTTCAGGGGAGTGACTTTCATTATCCAAGGAATTTTGCAGAACATTGGGAATATCAATCCCAGTCATATCTTTGATAGCCGCCTGATACATGGGACCAAACATGAGCAAGTCACGGTAGACTTGGAGCATGGTATTTTCCACACCGCCATGGCCACTTCCTTCGCCACCGCTACCCTGCCCCATAATGACGACACTGTCGGGCTTGCCAGCGGCGGCGGCATCTACCATGGGCTTTATCAGATCGGGCAGCATATTGATAATCAACAGCTTTTCCCCGGCTTTGCCGCCCTCTTCAATTACCTGCCGCTGGCGCTTGAGTAATTCAACCTCAAGTTCCCCGGCTTCGCGTTGGGCTGCGACCTGACCGGCGGCATCTAATTGGGCGGCTTTTTTGCTTGCTTCAGCGGGTTCGACCACTTCGACCAGCAGTTTTTGCCGCTGCAATTCCAGTCGTTCAATTTCCACCTGCTTTTGCGCCTGGACCTGGGCTAGATTGGCCTTTTCCCCGGCTTCGTTTTCGGCTGCCTTTGAAGCCCCGTCAGCCTGCGCCTTTTTAATGCGCAAGGCTCCCTGGGCCTGGGTAATGGCCTGTTGCGAGGTGGCCTGAGCTACTTCGGCCCGTTCTTGGGAAGTGGCAGCAGTTTCGCGGGCATCGGCTTCGCGTTGGGCTGTTTCAATTTCAGTGGCCGCCCTGGCCTGCACTTCGGCAATTTTAGCCTTTTGGTCCTGGGCAGCTTTTTCGGAGCGGGCTTCGGACTGGGCTCGAGCTTGAGCCATTTCAGCATCGGCCTCACGTTGGGCCTTCTCCACTTCAGTGGCAGCCTTGGCCTGGGCTTCGGCAATTTGGGCTCGTTGGTCCAGAGCAGCCCTTTCAGTGCGGGCATCGGCTTCGGCCTGGGCTTGCTGAATTTCTATCAACGCGGCGTTTTGCGCCTTGACATTTTCGGCCTCTTTTTTGGCCGCTGATTCGGCAATTTCTGCATCGCGAACAACTTCAGCCGAACGCCTGCGCCCAAGGGCCTCGAGATAGCCGTTTTCGTCCGTAACATCCTGGATTTTAAGGGTGTCCAAATCAAACCCCAATTTATTGAGATCGCTGTCGGCCTCATCCGACAGCTCCTCGGCAAAACGGGTCCTATCCTCGTTGATTTCCTCCGGAGTCAATGCGCTGGAGGCCCCTCTCAGATTGGCCTCGAGTTGCTCGCGGGCGATCTGGCGTATATTCTCCTCAGATTTACCCAATAGTCGCTCTAAGGCATTGCCCATAAACGGCATTTCGCCGTGTATTTTCACATTGGCGATCGCCTGGATATTTATGCGAATCCCCCCCTTGGTTATGGCCCCAGGCACACTGACTTCCAAATTCATGGAATTCAAATCGAGCCGGTCTACCTTTTCTAATAGAGGCCACTTAAGAGCTCGCCCCCCTTTAAACCACCGATACCCCACCGTTTCTCCCTCTTTCGTGCTGTGCTTGCGGCCAGACAAGACCACGACTTCATTGGGAGAGGAAAGAACCAGATTGGCTTTGATAAAAATTCCTATAATGACCAAAAAAACAATAAAAGCCAATACCAATATCCCCAGGCCTCCTGCCATTTCTGCCATCACGACTAGCCTCCTTGGAAAAATCAATCTATTTAGCAGCAATGCCCCAATTTGCCTGTGGAATACAAATAGGCAAAAAAAGGCCTCCCTTTAAAGGGGGGCCTCAAATACAGGTCGAGCGCTTGCTTTGCCCCATAATTCCCCCTACAATACGACGGCAAGTCAGGCTTTTGTAGCTTTTATTTTTATATATTATCAGGTGGTTCTATGTCAAGGAAAAAGACCGATGCTCAATCGGCCTGATATTTCATTTTTGCGACAATCTGGGCCAAAACATAGCTGGCTTGGGCGGTAAATGCGGTAAAATCGTCGGAGCTGCGGAATTTTTCGTCGCGGTAGTCCCTGGAGGCTTGTAAATTGATCAAGTTGAGATTTCGCCTGAGTTTGTCCAACGACGCCTCATCGGTGGTTCCGACCACTTGAGTGCATAATTCTTCCAATTGTCGCACATATTCGTCCAGGGCATTTTTTTGCGCGAGGGCTTGCTCTTGGCGCAACCGCTCGCCGCGTTGGCGCCATTGCGAAATACCTGTATATACCCCCGATCCAAGCAATACTAGTAAACCGATAATTCCATTCCACGATTCGACGAAATCAGATGGAATTTTGGGTTCCCAAGGGAAAAAAACCGCTTTTGCGCCTGGATGCAGAGGAAAAGGAGGGCGTGCATGTGCAAAACCGCTTTGTTGCCAATCGTGCAGTTGTCCCAGATTGTTTTCCTGGATATAGGGGGCCCCAAGGCCCCCCTCGACTAGGGCTTCTACTAAAGGAGCCGGTACCTGCTGCCGGGCCACCAGACTAGACCGGACGGCCAGGGTAGCCAAGTCGATGGGCGGCTGGGCTTGGGGTTGCCGGGCAAAAGTAGCCCGGGGCACCATCCGAGGCACGACCCAATTATGCCGGGTGGCCATAGCCGGTGCAAAGTCGAGTCCGACCAACTGGTATTGCGGGTCTTTGAGTAATTCAACCAACAACGGGGCCTGCAAACCGCTCACGAAAAAAGCCCCGTCCAGTTCACTGGCAAAGCTACTTACAACCTCGCCCACACTAAAATGCCGAGGCTGAAAGGCCGACAAGGGATAATAAGCGAGGATTTTTTCCACTACTTGTAAGGTGCCGCTTCCCTGGGGCCCAACATTGATTCGTCGCTGGTGCAGATCAGAGAGATCGTCTAAGGTCTCGTTGGACCTGGTAACCAGCAAGACATATTCATATTCCAGATTGACCAACGATCTTAGATCCCTGCCGCCTCCTACCCCTTCCTGGAAAAAGGCCAGATCGAGTTCCCCTTTTTGCAAGCGACGCAGATTGTCCACCGAGCCCTGGGTATGGACCAGTTGATACGAAGTACCAAAACGACGTTGCAATATTGTATCGAGCCGGGCCTGTAGCGCCTTGTTCAAGGCATCATATCGCCCACCTGGAGCCCCACCGCCAATGCGAATACTTGGGGGGTATTCAATCTGGGCGGACTGGTAAATCCCCACCCCCAGGACCACTGCCAGGAGCAGGCAGACCCCCTTCAACAGGTTGCTCTTTGTCATAAGCCAGCTAGTGAAAACAGGCGCTTTCGGCGCGGTGGATATAGCGGGTAAAGCCAGTGGATTTGGGCACTCGAAAAAGTTCTATATCGACGTAACCAGCCGCTGCCAACCAAGCGGAAATATCGGATCCGGCCGCATAGACCCCCACCGGAGCCAACTGGGCGCCACGGGCGAGGATTCCCTGGATGATCTGGGGACTTACTTCGAGGTTTTTTCCATAGGGCAAATCCGTCACCAAAGCCTCCCCCTGCTGTTCCCATTGGCGGGCATCGCCCAGCTCCACGGGGGCGGTGTAGCCGAAATGGCGTATATTTTGGCGGCTCATGGCGACCATTTTCTCGTTCCAATCAAGACCGTATGAGGACAGTCCCAAAGCGCTCGCCTCCAATAAGATAGACCCAGTACCGCAACAAGGGTCAAGGATAGATTGGGCCTTGGCAGAGGCCAGATTGACCATGGCTCGAGCCAGGCGAGAAGGCAATGAACTAGAGGTCCGATGCGGCTTATCGTCGTGTTTGACATAGCGTCGGTTCGGTTCTCCGACCAAGCGCCCAAACCACCAGCCGGATTCCTGAGCCACCAGGGCAAACCGGTGCTGTGGCTTGTCCAAATTAGGGTAACCCGCCAGGCAGTTAGCTACTTCAATAATAGCCTGGCGGGTGCCCATTTCCAGCTTTTTATCGAGACGGTGGAATTCTATGCGGAAATCAATGCCTTCTACCCTGAGGGGACGCAGGCGCTCGACCAGGTGGGAGAGTTGCGAGGCCTGGACGATCAATTCCACTCCGGCCTGGGCATAGGCAGCCCCCTGCAATCCTTGGATATGGGCGCTGGCGGCGACCCCATCCATATCAAGGGTGCCGCCCGTTAAATAAAAACATTCACCGGCGACCAGCTGATTTTCGGCCTGGCGCACCCAAATGCTCTTGTAGGGATTACTAGATGCCTGGGAAGGCATCAGGGTTGGGCTGTTTCTGCCACAGGAAAGCGCATTACGACCTCTCCGTCTTCTATATCGCCGGTGTCCTGGAAGCCAGCTGAGCGGTAGAGAGTGCGAGCAATATGGTTCTCCGGCATGACGGTTGTGTATATTTCCCGGCAATCAGCCTTCTGACTGAGCAATCCAACCACCTCTTGTAAAGCCTGCCTTCCATACCCCATGCCCTGATAACGAAAGTCAATCATAAAGCGGTAAATGCTGTAGCCCGAATTGTCGGGGGTGTCCCGAAGAGGTTCATAGGCGACAAAACCGACCATAGATTCACCGGCGTAAATGGCAAAGGTCTGCGCGCTAGGGTAAACCGAAGCGTCGGCCAGGGAAAGGACATTGGCCACTACCCCGTAGGTATCTTGTAATAGGGTGAATTGACGCCACAGATCGAGCTGTTCCTGGCTGGTTTGTAAATCGGCGCAATTGCGCCAATTGTCCTGATTGATGGATCGCAATTCGATCTTTTTGATTTTTTGCACCTTTTGTTTTACATAATATATTTTATGTGTTGTTCAACTATTATACTACAATATTAACAATTCGTCCGGGCACCACGATAAAACGCTTAACCGCACCGGGGTCAGGGACGTGGTGTTTGACGGTATCCAGGGCCCAGACCTGCTCCTTTAGATCGGCCTCTTCGATACCCACCGGGACCTCGATTTTCCCTCTCATTTTGCCGTTGACCTGGATGGGCAGAACGACCGTTTCTTCACGGGCCAATTCCTGGTCGCCGCGGGGCCATCCGGCCTCTTCAATGGATTCCTGGGCCCAGCCGCAAATGGTCCATATTTCCGCGGCAATATGGGGCGCCAAGGGGGCCAACAGGAGGATAAATTGGCGGGCAATTTCGCTGGGTACTCTTTCTAGACTGACCAATTGATTGTTGAATTCGATCAACCCGGCAATGGCGGTATTAATACGCAGATGTTCAATATCTTCGCCCACCCGCAAAATGGTTTGATGCAGCAATCGCTGCAACTGCGGAGTAGCTTCGCCGCCCAATTGGGCCGTGCCATCCTGGGCCACCAGATTGCGCCACAAACGCTGCAAAAAGCGCTGCATACCGCGGATCCCCTCCATGCTCCACGGCGTCGAGGCTTCCAAAGGCCCCATATACATTTCGTACAGCCGTAGGGTGTCTACCCCATACTCCTCCCCCACTTCTTCGGGAGGTAGGCCATTTTTGTAGCGTTTGCCCATTTTGCCGGAAAAGCGCTGCAATTTTTCCCCGCTTTGACGATGGTAGCCCTCGCCCTGGCGGATTTCGACTTGGCGAATATCGATATAGGTTCCCCGGCTATCGGCAAAGGCATCGGCGGTTATCATACCTTGGTTGAACAGTTTTTTGAATGGCTCGGGGGTGGAAACGTGCCCTAGGTCAAATAGGGCTTTGTGCCAGAAACGGGCATACAGCAAGTGCAAGACAGCGTGTTCAGCCCCGCCAATATAGAGATCGACCGGCATGAACCATTGCTCTTTTTCGGGCTCACAAAAGCCATTTTCATTGCTCGGATCAATAAAGCGCAGATAATACCAACACGAACCGGCCCACTGCGGCATTACGTTGAGCTCACGCGTCAGCGAACGGCCCTCGAAATCCAGCTGGCGCCATTGGGCGGGGGCCCGCGATAACGGCGGGGCCACGGGGGCTTTGGGATCGGTGGAGGTAGCAGGGCGAAAATCATCCATAGGCGGCAGTGTTACCGGGATATCCACCGGTTCTACCGTGCCGTCTTTTCCGCTGGCCAACGGCATGGGCTCCCCCCAATAGCGCTGTCGGGAAAAAATCCAGTCACGCAATTTATAATTCACCGTGGCTCGCCCCAGACCTTGTTGCTCAAGGGCTTCGACAATGCGCTCCTGGGCTTGTACCGTCTCTAATCCGGTGATGGCAAAGGGGCTATTTCCCTGGGCAGGCGAATTAATGCTAATACCTTGGCCGCTATAGCACCCCTCGGCAAAATCAGCAGGTTTTTGCACTACTTCAATTATTGGCAACCCCAACGCCTGGGCAAATTCGTGGTCTCTGTCATCGTGGGCCGGAACAGCCATAATGGCCCCAGACCCGTAATCCATGCTGACGTAATCAGCCACAAAAACGGGGATGGAGGATCCGTTTACCGGGTTAATGGCGGTCAAACCGGTAAAAACACCGGTTTTCTCGCGTTGCTCATCGTGCGCCGCTGTTTGCCCGGCGGCCCAGTCCTGGTAGGCGGCTACGGCTTGGGCCAGCCCCAATTGGGAATTGGCTCCCTTCCAGCGCGGATCGGTATCATCGGGCCAGGCGGCGGCAAGGTTTTCCGCCTGTAAGAGGGGATGCTGTGGGGCCACAACCATAAAAGTAGCGCCAAAAAGCGTATCGGGCCGGGTCGTGAATACGGTTATTTCACCTAGCTCAGGCCCGGTATCGCCCTGTTTTACGGTAAATTGCACTTCGGCCCCCGGGCTTCGCCCTATCCAGTTGCGCTGCATTATTTTAACAGCTTCAGGCCAGTCGAGTTTAAAGGTCCCCTTACAACCATCGGGCAGGTTTTCATCGTCCAGGTCTGCCAGCAGGCGGTCTCCATAGTCGGTAATCCGCATAATCCATTGTTTCAAAGGCCGCTGAAATACGGGAAAATCGCCGCGTTCGCTCTTGCCCTCAACCGTCACCTCTTCGTTGGACAATACCGTCCCCAACCCAGGACACCAGTTGACCGTGACCTGGCGCTGGTAGACCAGGCGGTAATTATTGAGTACGGCCGCCCGCTGGGCCGGATCCATATGCGCCCATTCACCGCCTCCCCCGACCTCCCGGTCGGCCGGGCTCAGGGCATATTGTCCCTGGTCCAGGGCGGCAATTAGCTCGGCAATGGTACAGGCCTTGCCCTGTAGAGTTCGGCCGGCCTGGTCTTCCCAGGTATAATCGGGGTCGAAATAGCTATCGAATAATTGCAGAAAAATCCACTGCGTCCAGCGATAATAATCCTCACGCGAAGTAACCAGCTCGCGATCCCAGTCGTAGGATAAGCCCAAAAATTCGAGCTGCTTGCGAATGGCGGCTATGTTTTCCTCGGTGACGATAGCCGGATGGACATTATTCTCTATGGCGTATTGCTCGGCGGGCAGCCCAAAGGAATCAAACCCCATGGGATGAAGAACATTAAAGCCCTGCATACGCTTGTAGCGGCTGTAGATATCACTGGCTATATAGCCCTTGGGATGCCCGATATGCAGCCCTGAGCCAGAGGGATAGGGAAACATATCCAGGATATAACATTTGGGGGCCTCCGGATCAAAACCTTCATCCCCTGGTCCCAGGGTCTTGAAGGTTTTATTTTGCAGCCAATGCTGTCGCCATTTATCCTCGATGCGGCGAAAATCGTAAGCTCCTTGGTTCATGCTCTCCTCACGGGTACAGGCGTTGTAAGAGGCGTGGAAAGGGAATCGTTTCGCGCACGTGGTCCAACCCACACAACCAAGCTACCACCCGCTCAATACCCATGCCGAAACCGGCGTGAGGCACCGAGCCGTAGCGCCTGAGGTCCATATACCAGGCAAAGGCCTCGGGGGGCAAGTTGTGTTCGGCAATCTTGGCTTCGAGGATAGCGGCGTTATCTTCGCGCTGACCACCGCCTATAATTTCACCATAGCCCTCTGGGGCCAACATATCAACGCACAGGGCCAGCCGCTCGTCCTGGGGATCCCCTTTCATATAAAAGGCTTTGACCTGGGCCGGATAGCGATGCACCAGTACTGGGGCGTCGAATTGATTGGCCAAAACGGTTTCGTCGTCGCCTCCCAGATCCTGCCCCCATTTAATATCGGAGCCGATTTTTTGCAGCCGTTCAATGGCCTCCTCGTAAGAGATGCGGGGAAAAGGCTTTTGCACTTTTTCCAACCGGGCGGTATCGCGTTCCAGCAATTTAAGCTCGTCAGCCCGTCGTTCCAGGACTCGGCCCACCACATAGGCGACCAGATCTTGGGCAACCTCCATATCGCCAGCCAGATCGCAGTAGGCCATTTCTGGTTCGAGCATCCAGAATTCGGTCAGATGGCGCCGGGTTTTTGATTTTTCCGCCCGGAAGGTAGGCCCCAGGCAATATACGTTGCCAAAAGCCATCGCCCCGGCTTCCATATACAACTGGCCGCTTTGGGTTAGATACGCCGTATCGCCGAAATAATCGGTCTCAAACAGGGTACTGGTCCCCTCGCAGGCCGCCGGGGTAAAAATGGGTGCGTCGAGAAGGGTGAAATCGCGCTCGTCCATATAGTCCCGGCAGGCCTTCACCACCTCGCTGCGCACCCGCAAAATAGCGTGCGGACGCGATGAACGCAGCCATAAATGCCGGTGGTTCAGTAGAAAATCGACCCCGTGCGCTTTGGGCGCAATGGGATAGGCTTCGGCTAGCTGCACCACCTCTATGTGGGTAACCCCCATTTCATGGCCACCGGGGGAACGGGGATCCTGGCGCACCTGGCCCCGTACCAGCAGCGAAGATTCCTGGGTTAATTGTGCGCATAACTGAAATAGATCGAGGCTGACTTCCCCCTTGAAGACGACGCATTGAATAATACCGGACCCATCGCGCACTTGCAGGAAGTGTAGTTTGCCGGAAGAGCGTTTATTATACAGCCATCCCTGCACTTCCACTTCCCCGCCTTCGTGCGCGCCAATTTCGGCGATGGTTGTCGTTACCATAATAGACCTCGGGCTAAAAACCGAAAAGACTATCGAAACCACTCGATAGTCTTTCAGGTTCTGGCTAATCTTGTCCGGACCCCCGAAGGGGGCCTGAGCGTTACTTCTTTTCCAACGTCGCCTTATGCGACAGGCGTATTTTTCCGCCCGTATCGATATCGAGCACCTTGACAGTGATGGCGTCGCCTTCCTTGACGACATCTTCCACTCGTTCGATATGTCGGTGGGCCAATTCGGAAATATGCAGCAGTCCGTCTTTGCCCGGCAAAATCTCGACAAAAGCACCGAAGGGCTTAATGGTTTTGACTGTACCTTGATATTCGCGGCCAATCTCCGCATCCGAGGTCAGCGCTTCAATCATAGCCCGGGCCTGAGCAACTTCTGCGGCCGTGTTCGACGACAAGGCAATGGTGCCATCGTCGGAAACGTCGACTTTGGCACCGCTCTCCTCAATCTGCCGGATCATCTTACCGCCCGGCCCAATCACGGCGCCAATCTTGGAGGGGTCGATTTTAATGGTCTCAATACGCGGGGCGTGCTCGGACATATTGGCCCGCGGCGTATCGAGGCATTTGTTCATGATCTGCAGAATGTGCAAGCGGCCGTCAAAAGCCCGTTCCAAGGCCTGCTCGAGAATCTCAAAGGAAATCCCCTTGATCTTGATATCCATCTGAATGGCGGTAATACCGTCTTCAGTGCCGGCCACCTTCAGATCCATATCGCCTAAGAAATCCTCGGCGCCCTGAATATCGGTCAGCAGGGCCCAGTCATCGCCTTCTTTGACCAGCCCCACCCCGGCACCGGCCACGCCGGTGCGCACCGGAACTCCGGCATCCATCAAGGCCAGCGAGCAACCGCATACCGTGGCCATGGAGGAAGAGGAATTCGACTCGGTAATATCGGAGACCAGACGAATGGTATAGGGAAAGATCTCATCCGAGGGAATCACCGGTTCTAGGGCCCGCTCGGCCAGGTGACCATGGCCAATATCCCGGCGCTTGGGCCCGGTTTCACGGCGCACTTCGCCCACCGAATAAGAGGGGAAATTGTAGTCGAGATAATAGGATTTGAAATGCTTGCCGGCCAAATCGTCGACCATGCGCTCATCCGAGCGGGTGCCCAGAGTGGCCGTACATAGAGCCTGGGTCTGACCACGGGTGAACAGAGCCGATCCATGGGTGCGTGGTAAAAGGGCGCTATCGCATTCCACTTTCCGCACTTCGGTCAGACTGCGGCCGTCGATGCGGCGCTCCTCCTTGATGATCATCTGCCGCATATCGGCCTTGACCAACCCTTCCACGGCCCCGCTGAGGGCCCCTTCCTCATCGGGATAGGCTTCGGTTAGACTTTCCAGCACCTGGGCCTTGAGCTGCCGCAGGGCTTCGTCGCGGGCTTCCTTGCCTTCGGTGCGGTTGGCTACAGAAACAGCGTCGCCAACCTGTTGCTGCACAGCTTCTTCGAGCCCTTCGGGAAGGGCCGGCGGCTGCCAATCTAGCTTGGCCTTGCCAGCCACTCCGATCAATTCCTCTTGGAAGGCGACTTGCTGCTGGATATGCTGATGGCCAAATTTGAGGGCTTCCAGCAGGTCGGCTTCGTCAATTTCGTGAGCCCCGCCTTCCACCGAAGCGATGGACTCGGCGGTGCCCGAGACAATTAGGTCGATATCCGATTCTTCCAGTTGGCTGGTAGTCGGATTGACCAACCATTCGCCGTCTACACGTCCGACTCGGACGGCGCCCAACGGCCCGGAAAAGGGAATATCCGATAAGCACAGGGCCGTCGATGCGCCCAACATACCCAGGACATCGGCGTCGTTTTCGCCGTCTACCGACAAAATCGAGATATAGACCTGGATTTCGAAGGGAAAACGCTTGGGGAACATGGGGCGAATCTGGTGGTCGGTCAGCCGGGCCGAGAGCACTTCCTTTTCGCTGGGGCGGGCCTCGCGCTTCATTATGCTGCCGGGGATCTTGCCCGCCGCATAGGCTTTTTCACGGTATTCGACGGTAAGGGGTAGAAAATCCCCCCGGCCTTCCGGGGTCGATGACCGAGTTGCAGTCACCAGAACGACGGTTTCGCCGTACTGGATCCAGACGGCGCCGTGGGCTTGTTTGGCAATACGCCCCGTCTCCATAGACAAGGTGCGACCGCCCAATTCCATTTCTTTTCTCTGAATCATTCCATTTTTCTTTCTTAGGGACGCGACCTACCAGCTTCGTAAGAGAAGCAGTCAAGCCCCGTCGGGCTATAAGATGAAAGGCGGAGCCTGCACAGGGTCCGCCCGCCGTTTAGCGGCGCAAGCCCAAATCTTTGATCAATTGGGCATATTCCTCGGGCTGATGGTTGCGGTAATAGGCCTGCAGCCGGCGGCGTTGTCCCACCAGTTTGAGCAACCCACGCTGGGTGCTGTTGTCTTTGCGAGACGTTTTGAGGTGTTCGTTGAGATTGTTGATGCGTTCGGTGAGAATAGCAATTTGCACAGCCGAATGGCCGGAGTCGTTTTCCCCTTTGCCAAACCGAGTGGTCAGTTCTTTGATTTTTTCAGCACTTATGGACACAAGGTACCTCCACAGTAAAAAGTGAAAAGGGTCCGGGCCGGCCTTTACCTTTGGCCGGCTAAAACGGCCCGTGTTTTTTTTATATCCAGGGCGATTTGCTGACGCAGGGCTTCAACGCCGGAAAAAGCGCGCTCTGGACGCAAACGCTCCACTAATTGTATCTCCAGGTCTTTGCCGTACAGATCCCCAGAGAAATCGAGAATATGGGTCTCCAAGGCCAGTGCCCCTGCCCCAAAGGTCGGTCGCACCCCCAAGTTGACCAGGGCCTGTTTGGGGCCCTCTTGGTCCCAGCGGGCCCAGGCGGCATAAACGCCTTGCTCAAGGTCCTGCAAAAACCGCTGTTCGACCTGCAGATTGGCGGTAGGAAAGCCCAGCTGGCGCCCCCGTGCCTGGCCCATTTCAACCGCGCCGCCCAACCAATGGCCCACGTTCAGATCTCCTGCAGGACTTTTAAGGGCTGCAAATGCCCCTGTTCAGCACGCCAACGGCCAATGCCGCACAGACGGTCCTGGCCGTCGTAAACGGCATAAGTCCTATCTTCGCCGGCTGCTGGTGGACAGGGCAACATCACCGAATTGCCGTGGACAAACGCCCGATGCTGGTCTTTTTCTGCCAATACTAGAGACGCCAATCCTCCCAAGGCCCTTTGCGGTTCAATTAAGTAATTTTTCAGTTTTCCGCCTTCCACAACTGCGGCAAATTGATCCACAGTATGCGCCCTTTCAACGACGAGGGGGCCAATGCGGGTCCGGCGCAACTGGGCGACGTGGGCCCCACATTCAAGGAGTTGGCCCAGATCGACGGCGACCGAACGCACATAAGTGCCCTGAGAACAGACCATCCGCACTTCGAGATCTGGATAGGTATAGCGCACCAGCTCCAAGGCGGCAATATGGACCGGACGGCTTTTGAGTTTAACGGCCTGCTGCTGGCGGGCCAATCGGTAACTGCGCACCCCATTGACCTTGAGGGCCGAAAAAGCCGGCGGTACCTGGTCGATGGCCCCAACGAATTGCTCAAGGCCTTTTCTAACCTGCACAATCGTGGGTGGGGGGACCTGATCGACGACCTCCAAGGTACCGTCAGCATCGCCCGTATTACTGGTAACGCCAAGGCGGAAGACAGCCCAATATTCCTTTTCCCCTTGCATGATCCACTGACTCAAGCGCGTATAGCGGCCAAGACAGACCACGAGCAGGCCAGTGGCCAGTGGATCGAGGGTGCCGCAATGGCCAATGCGCCGTTGACCGACCAAGCGCCGGAGTTGGGCCACGACATCGTGGGAAGTGGGCCCAGAGGCCTTATCGACGGCTAGTATGCCTTGGTAGGATGAATCAGTCATCCGCCGGTTGCTGTAAGTTATTGAGAAGGCCCATAAGCCGGGCCGCCCGTTCCGAAGTCTCGTCGTAGCGCACCGTAAACTCGGGCACGTGACGCAACTGCACTCGCTTGGCAATCTCACGACGAATGAAGCCCTGGGCGCTTTTCAAGGCTTCCAGGGCCTGGGCTTTGGCTTCATCATCCCCAACTACGCTTACATATATTTGCGCATGACGCAGATCTTTAGAAACTTCGACATCGACTACGGTGACCAAGTTAATGCGTGGGTCCTTGAGCTGGTCGATAACCAAACTGAGTTGGCGCAACAGCAATTGTCTTATGCGGTTTATCCTATGTGCCATTCAATGCGTTTCTACAATATAATCGAGTAACTGGACCCGTAAGTCCCCCTCGACAAAGCGAACCAGACTATCCAGGACCTGGTGCGCGTGGTCCGTGGCGGTGCTGACGACTGCGGCGGCCAAGGTACATCGTTGCCACAAATCCTGGTATTCCACCTCGGCTACTGAAACATTAAAGCGGCTTTGGATACGCTCTTTCAGGCTTTGCACCACCCGACGCTTGTCTTTGAGCGAGCGGCTCTCGGGCAAATGCAAATCGACCTGGCAAGTCAACAGTACCAAAGCGAAATCCGACGTCCCTACAGGGTCCGGGCGGTCTCCACCACCTCGAGAATCTCAATCATATCCTCATTCTGGATATCGTCCAGGCCCTCCAGACCAATACCACATTCAAATCCTTCCAACACTTCGCGCACATCGTCCTTGAAGCGCCGCAGTGATGAAATAGACCCTTCAAAAATGATTTCGCTATCGCGCCGCACTCGGGCGCGGTTATTGCGTGTCACTTTGCCGCTCTGGATCATGCAACCAGCCACAGTGCCCAGACGCGAAGAGCGGAACACTTCCCGGACCTGGGCCTGGCCGATCACTTTCTCCTCAATAGAAGGAGCCAGTAAACCGGTGAGCCCGGCGCGGATATCGTCCATGATCTCGTAGATAATTTCATAGGTGCGGATCTCGACCCCGTTGTCATCGGCCATGGACCGGGCAGCCCCTTCAAATAGCACGTTAAAGCCGATAATGATAGCCTGGGAGGCAGCGGCCAATAGCACATCCGATTCGGAAATGGCACCGACCCCACTGTGGATGACAAAGACGCGCACCTCTTCGTGGGTAATAGAGCCCAATTCCTGGTTGATGGCTTCCACTGACCCGTCGACGTCGCCTTTGACGATGACTTTGAGGTCCTTGATTTTGCCTTCCTGAATTTGGTAGTGCAGATCCGACAAGGTTACCGAGCCAAATTGGCGGTGATCCTGCTCGCGCTTGAGCAATTGCCTTTTCTGGCTCAAAGCCTTGGCATCCCGTTCGCGGGGCATTACTCCAAAGGTATCGCCGGCCTGGGGCACATCGCCGAAACCCAATACCTGTACCGGCACCGAAGGGCCGGCTTCATCGACGCGCTCGCCGTGGTCGTTGAGCAGGGCGCGGACACGGCCGTGGTGGATTCCAGTGACAAAGGAATCGCCCTTTCTCAGGGTGCCCTCTTGGACCAAGACCGTGGCCACTGCGCCGCGTCCTTTGTCGAGCTGGGCTTCGACAATGGCGCCACGGGCTCGCTTGTTGGGGTCGGCTTTCAATTCGAGCAAATCGGCCTCGAGCAAAACCAGTTCGAGCAGGTGATCGACCCCGTCGCCCTTGAGAGCGGAAATTTCATGGCAGGAAACATTGCCGCCCCACCCCTCGACCAAGACGTTCTGTTCGGACAATTGGCGGCGAATGCGCTCGGGATCGGCGGTGGGCAAATCGACTTTATTGATGGCCACAACAATGGGCACTTGCGCGGCTTTGGCGTGATCTATCGCTTCAATGGTCTGCGGCATAACCTGGTCGTCGGCAGCCACCACCAGAATGACCAAGTCGGTGACCCGGGCGCCGCGGGCTCGCATGGCGGTGAAGGCGGCGTGACCGGGGGTATCGAGAAAGGTGATATTACGACCGTCGGGGGTAGTTACACCATAGGCACCAATATGCTGGGTAATACCACCGGATTCCCCCGAAACGACATTGGTCTTGCGCAGATAATCGAGCAACGAGGTCTTGCCGTGGTCGACGTGGCCCATAACGGTGACCACCGGCGACCGGGGTTCGGGGTCGCCGCCCTCTTCTTCTTCCCATTCTTCCTGTTCGAGAGCCTCCTGGGCTTCCAGCGGCTTGACCTCAAAACCGAATTCATCGGCCAGGGTGGTGATGGTATCCATATCGAGGCGCTGGTTGATGGTGGCCATAACCCCCAATCCCAAGCAAGCCTGAATGACCTCGTTGGGCCGCGCATTCATATGGTCGGCCAATTCGCCGACAGTGACGAATTCGCCGACAGTGAGAATGCGCACTTCCTCGGAGCCGTCTTCGTCGCGCTGGCTGCGATCGTAGCGCCGCCGAGTCCGCCCCTCGTTGAGCTGCGATAAGGTCTTGCGCACATTTTCCTGCACCGCCTGGGTATCGACCGAGCGCCGCCGCCTGCCCCGGGCCCCACCGCTGCGCCCCCGACCGCCTTTTTCACTGCCGGGCATGGGCAGGCCGGAGTCTTTTTTGCCGCCGCGTTCGTCTATTTTATCGGCAATGGGAATATCGACCCGCTTGTCGCGCCGCCGCCCGCCCCTGCGAGCGCCGCCCTCCTTGACGGGAGGAGGCCCTCCGGAACCACCACTGCGACCGCCTCCACGCCCACTACGAGCCGCCGGACGCCGCGCCGGACGTTCAGCTCCCTGCCCACCGCCCTGCGATGTGCTGGCTGGCCTGGTTTTGGCAGGAGCATCGGGCTTTTTGCGATCAACTTCTTTGGTTTTTTGTCGCTTGACCTCTTCGCGCGAGCTCTTCTTCTCTTCTTCTATCTTACTCACGATGGCCGTCAGCATTTCGTCGGTGACCACACTCATGTGGCTCCTGACTTCGTAGCCCATCTCCTTGAGGGTGGAGATCAGGGCATCGCTTGACAACTTTTTCTCTTTGGCGACCTGGTAAATACGGCGTTTATCCAACAAAAAAAGCCTCCATGGCTGGATTTAAGATCAAACCTGGGCTAAAAAATTAACTGGCAGCCGGTTCATTGGGATCAGCCGGCAGTTGGCCATCGGCATTGGGGTTGGCAGCCTCAGCCTCAGCCTCAGCCTCAGTTTGGGCCTCTTCCGGGACGCTCCCTGCCACAATTTCGGCAACATCGACCACTACCGCCTCAGAGGCGGTAGTGGCCGTATCATCAGGCTGACTTTCGGGTTCCGCCTCGACCGCCGGGATGGCAGCTTCAAGGGTCGGGGTGCCCCCGGCAGCGGCCAATTCGGCCTCGGCCTCGACCACTTCCTGAGCCGCTTGCATTAGCTCGGCGGCCCGTTCGGGCGTATCGATGCCCGGCACCGTCTGCAACATTTCTTTGCCCGACTCGGCAATGGATTGGATAGACGTAAACCCGGAAGTGGCAAGCGATAAGGCGATCAATTCGCTAACTCCGGGCAACAAGCGCAATTCCTGCTTGCTCTCGTCGAGGCGGGCGCGGTTTTTCTGATAGTCGCCTTCGCTGACAATATCGAGCCCCCATCCGGTGAGCTGGACGGCCAAGCGCGAGTTTTGCCCCGATTTGCCAATGGCCAGCGAAAGCTGGTCTTCCAGGACAATTACGGTGGCGTGATGGCGCCGGTGATCGAGGACGACTCGCGATACCTGAGCCGGAGAAAGGGCTCGACCAATGAAAATTTCGGGTTCGTCTACCCAGGGCACAATATCGATGCGCTCACCACTCAATTCGCGCACAATGGCCTGTACTCTCGACCCCTTGACCCCGACACAGGCGCCGACCGGATCGACGCGCTCATCGCGCGAACTGACGGCAATTTTGGCCCGCTCGCCCGGATCGCGGGCAACGGCGTGGATCTCGACGATTCCTTCGGCAATTTCGGGCACTTCAATGCTGAACAGTTTTTTCAGCAAGTCGGGATGGGTGCGCGACAACAGCACCTGGGGCCCCCGTGTCGACTGGAGAATTTCGTAGATCAAGCCACGCACCGTATCCCCTTGTCGGTAGCGCTCCCGGCGAATCTGCTCACGCAGCGGGATAGCCGCCTCGGCACGGCCCATATTGAGGACAATATCGCCCCGACTTATCTGCTGCACGGTCCCCGATTCAATCTGTCCAACCCGGCCGCTGAATTCGTTGTAGATGCGCTCGCGCTCGACTTCCCGGACCCGCTGAATGAGGATCTGCTTGGCCGTTTGAATGGCATTGCGGCCAAAATCAGCAAAATCGAGTTGCTCCTCTATGACCGCCCCGACTTCGGCTTTAGCGTCTATGGCTCGGGCATCTTCCAAATCTATTTCGAGGCTGGGCTCGACAACCTCGTCGACGACGGTTTTGCGGGCAATCACCCCCATACGCCCGGTAGTCGAATCGATATCGGCTTCGTAATTTTCGGTATTTCCGTAGCGTTTTTTAGCCGCCGAAACCAGGGCATCTGCGAGGGTCTGTACTACCATATCGCGGTCGACGTTTTTTTCGCGGGCGACCTGGCTGAGGGCTTCTACAATAGTGACATTGGTCATAAGTATCTATCCAGACTCAATTTCTACTTCGATAGTGGCCTTGGCGACATTGGCTCTTTGGAGCTGCTTTAGAGTTCCTTTTTTTTCCGCCAATTCGAGATAGTCTTGGGAAAAGCTGGTCAATTTGCCAAATAGCGTTTCGCCGTTGTGGGTGACAACCTTGAGACGAAAATCGACGGCTCGGGCAAAATCGCGATCCGATTGTAAGGGCCGGGCGAGGCCGGGCGAAGTTACCTCAAGCTGATACCGACCTGGAATAGGATCTTCGATATCGAGCATATCCCCCACTTCCAAGCCAATGGCCTGGCACAAATCGATGCTAATATTGGGCATCCTGTGAACCAACAAACGGACAATTTGGCGATTGACGTGACCGGCCAATTCGATATCGACCAATTCGGCCCCGTGGTCCTTTACTATTGGTTCGACCAGATCGATCAAACGCTCCCTCAATTGGCTATTATCATTTAGGGGCATAACCGCGCTTTTTCAGGTTTCAATTTGCCAAATTGCCTAGCCAACAAAACATAAAACCAAATAAGTAATTAGGCAAGATCGCCGGCGGCCTGGCGGTTTTGAATTGGCATGCTATTGGAGGCCAGTATTGAGCCGTTGGAATCGCCGTTGTGCGAATGCCCTTCAAGCAAGACCAGTATTTCGTGTAATTCACGCCGGGCCCCATCCAGTATCTGGCGTATTTTCTCCCGCTGTTGGTGGTCTGCAAGCCCCGAGATAGGACTTTGGGTATCGACCTTGGCCACTGATTCCAGGGCCGTTTCCCCTTCTCCCAAGTCGGCCGGGCCTCCCTGCTGATGGCGTTCGAACAGAGTGGGGGTACGCTGTAGCAAATCGGGCTCTTGGCGCAATTTTTGGTGCACACCTTTGGTGGTGAACCCCTGTTCCTGCAGCAAATTCTTGAGCAGTAGGACTACGCCGATATCACGCGGCCGGAAAGCCCTGTTCTTGCCGCTTACTCGCCGTGGTTTAAGCCAGGGGAATTCGCGTTCCCAAGCGCGTAGAGTATGGGCCGGCAAATCAGTTATTGACGCTACTTCGCTGATGCTGTAATAAAGTTTCGTTCCCAGGACTCTCTTCATGGGGTTCTACCTTCCTTTGCTATTCCGCCCTGCGGCGGCGCCAGAAGATTCGGACCGGGGTACCCACCAAATTATATTCTTCGCGTAATCTTTTGTCTAAGAATCTTTTATAGTCAGCTGTTATAGCCTCTGGTCGGGTCGCGAAAATAACGAAAGACGGTGGCGAACCGTGCAGCTGGGTTGCGTACAGCATGCGCACTTCGCGGCCTTTGTAAGTAGGCGGCTCTTCGGCGCGAATGCGGCTTATAAAGCGATTCAGCTGGCCGGTGGAAACCCGCTTACTCCAGCGCTCATGGACCTCTAAAACCATATCCAGGCATTTGTGCACCCGCCTACCGGTCAGTCCCGACAGGGTAAGCAGAGGAAAATCACGCAAGAAGGGAAAACGATGGTGCAAATCGGCGCTAAAATCGGCGACCGTGCCCTCCTGCAAATCCCATTTGTTGACGGCAATAATAACGGCCCGGCCTTTTTCAATGGCCCTGTTGGCAATGCGGGCGTCTTGCACAGAACAACCCTCCTCGGCATCGATCAAAAGCACCACGACATCGGCCTTATCCAAAGTGGTTGAAGCCCGCAGGGCACTGTAATACTCGACCGGATCGGTCACTTGCGACCGTCGCCGCATGCCCGCTGTATCCATAAGGGTAAATTCGCGCCCATTCCAGGAAAGACGGATATTGGTCGTATCGCGGGTTGTCCCGGGCTGATCGTGGACAATAGATACCAATTGACCGGCCAAACGATTGATCAAGGTCGATTTGCCGACATTGGGGCGCCCCACCAGAGCCACCTTTATGGCTGGGTCTTCTTCTTCTTCACCGGCTAGCTGAAAGCTCCCCATTTGCTGCAACAAGGCATCGAGCAAATCTCCCGAGCGCTGCCCCGTAACCGCGGATACCGGTACCGGTTGCCCTAGACCGAGAGCGAGAAAATCGTGCAATTCGGGCAGATCCCCTGGCTTATCGACCTTATTGACCACTAATAGGGCCGGCTTACCCGACTGGTGCAACAACCGGGCCACCTCGCGGTCGACATCGGTCACGCCGATTTGGATTTCGCATACCAGCATGATCAGGTCAGCTTCTTCCACCGCCTTTTCGGCCTGCATCCGCACCGCAATTTCGAGCCCGTCTCGCGAACGGGGTATATAGCCCCCCGTATCGACCAGGGTGAACAATTGCCCGTCCCATTCGGCCTCGGCGTAGAGCCGGTCGCGGGTAACTCCTGGGCGGTCGTCGGTGATAGATTGTTTTTGCCGCCCGAGCAAGCGATTAAATAAAGTCGACTTGCCAACATTGGGTCGTCCGACTATGGCGACAATGGGTCGCAAAGGGGTCAATCGTTCGACCTGATGGGCAACCGAATTAGGGACTGTCACGATTGTTTCTCCCCACATAAAAGCCCAGCTCTGATAACTGCCGGCCCGCTCCGGCCCGCTGTGGCGTATGGGCGGCGAAGATCTTCTCCAGGCAGTCAGCCAGATCATAGGTCCCCACGCCCAGGGGCACCCCGGCTTCTTGTTGCAATTGCAATATCGTTTTGTCGTCGAGGGTAAGCCCCTCGCCATTGACACAATTGGGGGGCAAGAGGACCAAATCCCAGTCCCCTCCTCGCAGTTTGGCGACAATATCGACTCCGGTCAATAAGCCGGTAACCGTAATGCCTGTACCGAAAAAATTATTATCCACCGGTAGCAGATCGACCGCCAACTTAGGGTGTTGGTTTAGCTGCCCGACAATATCCCCCATAAAGCCGCTGGCCAGTTTGCCGGTGATCAATCCCAGGCGCAAAAATTGGTTGACTTGAGGGGCCACCTCGGGCCACTTGGCCTGCCAGCGATCGAGAAAAGACCGCACCATGCCGATACCGTTTTCAATTTGCGGAAAAGCATCGTAGTACTGGGCTTGCGGCGCCCGCCCACCGGTGAGCAAGAAAAATTCATCGGCAGCGTAAACCAACCGCTCGCCCAATTCCCATTGAAATTGATTGCCCCAGTTTTTTACCTGCTGCAAATACTGTTTCGCCAATGGCGGCGTCATCGGTTGCAATTGCGGCAAATCGTCCCGGAAACGGGTTAGCCCGACCGGGACCAGGGCAATAGACCGAAGCATGGGATAATAGCGGCGCAAATCGGCGATTGTGCGCTCTAAATGCGGCCCGTCGTTCCAACCGGGGCAGAGGACGACTTGGGCGTGCATCTCAATACCATGAGATGCTAATTTATCAATACGCCCCATTAAATCGACCGGCAATTTGCGGCCGAGCATTTTTTGCCGCACCGCCGGGTCAGTGGCGTGGACCGATATGAATTGCGGCGAGAGCCCCTGCTCGATAATGCGGTCGATATCCTTCTCTTTGACGTTGGTCAGGGTGACGTAAGACCCGTGCAAAAAGGACAGTCGATAATCGTCGTCTTCAAAATAGAGACTGGGCCGCAAGCCCTTGGGCATTTGATGGATAAAACAGAAAACGCATTTATTATTGCAACGACGCAGCCGCATCTCCTCAAATTGCAACCCCCAGCTCTCGCCGGACAAACGCTCCAGGTCGAGTTCAAACCATTCGCCCTGGCGCTTGATATCGACGTTGAGGAATTGCTCGGAACCGTGCACCTGAAAATCGATCAGATCGGCGATTGGCTCGCCGTTTATGGCTTCTATCTGGTCGCCCACAGCCAAACCCGATCGAGCCCCTAAACTCCCGGTTTCTATAGCACTTATCTTAATCATTTAACTCTAACTATTAAACAGAGAAAGGCAATATGAAAGGCAATATCGTAATATTGGGTAGTGGTACTTGGGGAAAGTGGGAGGAAAATCTGGAGCGGGAGACGGGAATCGAACCCGCGACATCAAGCTTGGGAAGCTTGCGTTCTACCCCTGAACTACTCCCGCTCCTAAGCGCAGAACCAAGACATTGACTTCTAACAGTTGAAGATAAGATACAGGCCCTATCTTCAACTGTCAAGCGCCATTTGGCTATCCAGCTGACTGTTGATATGGGCTTTCATGCGCCCCAATGCCCCCTCAAACCCGACCCGGTCCAAATCGATCCAGCGAATCCGCCTATCGCGACGAAACCAGGTCAATTGGCGCTTGGCATACTGCCGCGTGCGGCGCTTGATCATTGTTTTTCCGCTGTCCAGACTAGCCTTTCCCTGGAGACATTCAACGACTTCTCTATAGCCCATAGTACTCAGCCCATAACTGTCTGGACTATAGCCTTTTGCCAGTATATACCTTACTTCTTCAATTAACCCTTGGGCAAACATGCTATCCGCCCTTTGTTCAATGCGGCGGTAGATTCTTTCCCGATTGCGAATTAAACCGAATAGAAAAACCACCCCAGGCAAGGGAACCGAGCGACGCTTCCACAAGGTACTCAAAGATCCCCCACCTTGGCGTGCTACTTCCAAGGCGCGGACAATTCGTTGGGCGTCGTTGGGGGCCAATCTTCCCTGAACCACCGGATCCAAGCGCCCTAATTCCTGCCACATTGAGGCCAAGTCCCCTTCTGCCTGCTGTTTTAACAATTGGCTCCGTTGGGCACTATAATCGCCAAGGTCTTCGTAAAACCCATCTAATAGCGCTTGTAAATAAAATCCCGAACCGCCAACCAGAACAGGAACTTTGCCTTTCTGCCAGATACCCTCAACCAGCAACCTGGCATCGCGGCCGAATTGCCCAGCACTATACTGTTGGTCGGGCATTTTACAGTCGATCATATGGTGCTCTACACGACATAGTTGCTGCTGGGTAGGTTTTGCTGTGCCAATATCCATATAGCAATAGAGTTGACGGGCATCCACTGATATTATGGGACTACCAAGCCACTGAGCTAATTCAAGTCCCAAATCGGTTTTTCCTACTCCAGTAGGGCCGACTAGTCCGATTATTTTTTTTTTACATAACATCTTTTATGTGTCTCATTTACATATTTCCTTGAAAAAATACGCGACATAGGTACCCAATACACCTGATTGATCTCAAGTTTTCCGGATATTTTCGGTTTTTCCCCGGGCTGGGCCCCAATACTAGGCCATCAGTGCCATACATCAGTGCTATATTGAATTGCATACAAAAACCCTCCGTGAGACTAATGGATCTCACAGAGGGTCTACACAATGGTCGGGGTGGGCGGATTCGAACCGCCGACCCCCTGCTCCCGAAGCAGGTGCGCTAGCCGGGCTGCGCTACACCCCGAAGTATGTGCTTGCCAATCCGCCGGGGTTATCAGATGCTAATTGAGGGTAATAAATGGTCGGGGTGACTGGATTCGAACCAGCGACCACTTCCACCCCAAGGAAGTGCGCTTCCGGACTGCGCCACACCCCGACCTACCCATGGTGACCGATACAGGATTCGAACCTGTGACCTCTAGTTCCGGAGACTAGCGCTCTATCCAACTGAGCTAATCGGTCGGACAACTTAACTTACTACTCTACTTCTTCTTATGGCGGTCTTTTCTAAGTCGCTTCTTGCGTTTGTGCGTAGCGATCTTATGCCGCTTTCTCTTCCTGCCACACGGCATCCTTTTTATCTCCTTTTCCGTTGTTTTCGACCCTGACTTTCAATTCCTTTGAAGGCTTGAAAACCGGGGCCTGGCGACTGGAAATCTTAACTTCAGAACCCGTCTGGGGATTGCGCCCAGTACGGGGGGCGCGGGTGACGGTCTTGAAAGTACCGAAACCCCTTATTTCGACGTGCTCTCCAGCTTTCAAGGCTTCACTAACCGATTCCAAAAAACCGTCTATTACAGCGGCTACATCGGTTTTGGTAATACCGGTGCCCTGAGCTATTTGCCGCACAATATCAGCCTTGGTCAAAATAACACCTCCCTGGTATTCGCGGCCACAGGCTATAGCAATAGGCCCGTAAGTCCTTCTGCCACGTACCGTTTTTAAACTAGGCCGTATGTGCTCTTTTGTCAACCCCCAAGGGGGTTAGGAGGACGTAGAATAAACACTTCTTCCAGACCGAGAAAATCGACGGCGGATTCCAGGTAAATTTCGACGAATAAAGGGTCTGTCTGCGGCGGCAAAACCTCGACAACCCGACCGATCACGACCCCCGAGGGAAAACGTCCGCCCAGCCCCGAGGTGACGACTTTATCGCCCTGCTTGATCGATTTATCGCCCTCTACATAGGCCATGCGAAACCGCTTGCCGCGGTCCCAATAGACCATTCCCTGGATCCGCCTTTCCTGGATCAGCGCACTGATGCGGGAACGCATGATCAAGCGGACCACTGAACGCCGCCCTTCAACTTGGGCGATATGCCCTACTAACCCGGCCGGAGTCACCACCGCCCAATCCTCTTTGATGCCACGATCCAAGCCGGCGTTTACGACAACCGTATCGTACAATGGATCAGGGTCTCGGGCGATTACTTCGGCAGGGATATAATCGTCGGTGGTACGTTGGTTTTTAAATTCCAAGGCCTGGCGCAAACGCTGGTTTTCCGAGGCATACTCGCGCAGCATCATTACATCCAGGGCCAATTCCATATTCAAATTCAGCAGGAAACGGTGTTTTTCTTGGTCGTGGGCCCGTTTGATGACTTTGGCAAAGAGCCATTGGGAGCTACCGACCAAGCCGGTGCGACAATAATCGGCCAGGCGTTGGCGCTGCTCCAGTGGGAGGCCACGCACCCCCAGGGACACCAGCAGGGCCAGACCTAGGACCAGATGGCTGCGATTGAGTCTACGGAGCGTTTGCGCCGGGCCAATACCACTCAATACAGCACCTTTTTAAAGCGGTCGAATTCATCGAGAATTTTGGCGTTGCCCCGGACAACGGCGGCCAACGGATCCTCGGTATCGACGAAGGTTGGCAGGCTGGTGCCTTCGGTTAAGCGCTCGCGCAGCCCCCGCATTTTACCACCGCCCCCACACAACACCATGCCGCGCTCGAGAATATCAGCGGCTAATTCGGGCGGGGTATGCTCCAGGGCCCGTCTGACCCCGGCGACAATCTGCCCCACTGGCTCGGAGAGGGCTTCGCGAATTTCCCGCGAATCGACGGTAAGTGTCTTGGGGATCGCCGCCACCAGATCGCGGCCACGGACAGGCGCTTCTTCTTCGGGATCCAGTTCCATGGCCGAACCGATGCGCATTTTGATAAGCTCGGCTTCGCGAGGGCCAATGAGGAGATTATATTTTTGTCGAATCCAATCAGAAATGGCCCGGTCCATGGCATCTCCGGCGACCCGGATAGATTCGTGTCGGACAATGCCCGAAAGGGCGATAACGGCAATTTCAGTGGTTCCGCCGCCAATATCGATGACCATGGACCCCACCGCCTCTTCCACTTCCAGATTCATGCCAATAGCGGCGGCCATGGGTTCGCTCACCAGATATACCTCGCGGGCACCGACCCGTTCGCAGGAAGTGCGCACCGCCCGCTTTTCCACCTCGGTACTGCCCGAGGGCACCGAAACCACGACCCGGGGACGGACAAATAGTTTGTTCTTTTGCACCTTGCGGACAAAATAGCGGATCATTTCTTCAGTCAACTCAAAATCGGCGATAACCCCGTCCTGGAGCGGTGAGATCGTCTGTATATCGGCATTTTCGCGCCCCATCATCTTTTTGGCTTCCGTGCCGACGGCAATTACTTTTTTGGTGGCAATAGCGCGCGCGACAATAGAGGGTTCATTGAGTACAATCCCCTCGCCTTTGACGTAAATCAAGGTATTGGCAGTACCCAGATCGATGCCGATATCTTTGGAAAAAAAACGCGACCAGATCGTCATTTTAAACTCCGAGAAAATCAAGTGTAAAAAAGCCCTATTTTTTCCCCAATCCCTTGGGCTACAGCCAATAAAGTAAGCATAAAAACACCAGTTTGCCAATTCGCTGGAGTATATTTACCTTTTTAGGTCAACTGGCCTTTTCTGGCTTGTATTTTGCCCTCAATCAGGAGCCCCCCATGAATAAATCCGCCCGTTCGGTTTTGCGCCGTTTAGGCCAGGATCAGCCGCTGGAAAATCAGCGCGAGGAACTGGTTAACCGCGAAATAGAGGACGCCAATTCCTCTAAACAGCAGGGCCAAGACCAGCAGGACGATGCCAATTCCTTTGAAAATGTACCGGAAGATCTGCTCACTGAATCAGAAAAAAGACACGGCCAGTACCGCCGACGCCAAGCCATGGCCGGCCGCGTTACCCCCGCCGCCGAACGCCTTCCGATCATGACTTCGGAGCAACGCGAAGCTCACAATAAGGATCGCCCCAAATGGCGGGCCACTGAATTTGAAGGCCCCATTGAAAAATTGATAGAAAAATATCAGGACTTAGAAGAAGTGCAGCGCCATTTGACCTTGGGGCAATCGATGAAATATGAATTTACCGCCGACGGCCGGGTCCTGGACAAAAACGGCAATTTGATCTACGACGGCGAAAAATTGGTCTAATCGCAGCAAATGGACAGTCTCTTGCGGGCCTTATTTTCCCTGGGACTGTTCTTCTTTTTGCTGCTTTGCGGCTGCCAGCTAGATTATTACGCCCATCTGGCAGGGGGCCAAGCCCGCATTATCTGGCACTGCCGTTCCCTGACAAAGGTCCGGCAGGATACCACCCAGCTCCCTGGAGACCATCGGGCCTTTGCCGTAATTGATGCCGTGCGGCAATTCGGTCAACGCCAGATTGGTCTGCAACCATCCGATAACTACACCTGTTTTTTCGATACCGGCGACGGCCCGGTCAGTTGGAATATAAGTGCTTCCCCACCGCACCAATTTGCTGCCTATCGCTGGTCGTTTCCCATCGTCGGTTCCCTACCCTACAAAGGCTTTTTCAACGAAGAGCGCGCCCGGCAGGAAGGCCAAGCCCTTCAAGCCCAAGGGTACGATGTCCTCGTCCGGCCGGTTTCGGCCTATAGCACGCTGGGCTATTTCACCGATCCAGTGCTGAGTACAATGCTCAACTACACCGACGAAGGCCTGGCCGACCTAGTTCTGCACGAATTGACCCACGCCACCGTTTTTGCCCCTGAACATACCGATTACAACGAAAGTCTGGCCAATTTTGTCGGTCGCCAGGGCTCCCTCGACTTCCTAGCCCATTATCACGGCCCCGATTCCCCTCTTATTGAGCAGGCTCGCCAAAAACGCCGGGACGCGGGTCGCTTTGGCGCCTTCATGACCGAATTGGTTGGCCAATTGGACAGCCTGTATAACTGCCCATTGGACAGCAGCCAAATCGTTGCCCAAAGACGGCATCTGTTCGCAACGGCCAAAGAGCGTTTCAAAGAGCTACGGGGTAAGTTTGAACGCAGTTCATACGATGGTTTTTTGCAATGGGAAATCAATAACGCCCGCCTGCTCTCCTACCGACGCTACAACCGTTCCACCGATGTATTCGCCCAGGTATTTGAGGCCCACCAGGGGCATTGGCCCCCGGCGTTGGCGCAGTTCCAATCGTGCGCCAGGCAGGCAAGCCCTTGGGACTGCCTCAAGCAGACGGCGGCAACGCTGCGGCAACAATCGGAACCGGCCGCTACCAGGGGCGTCAAACACCACTGAATTGGCCCTTGGCAAAACCCCGTTTGACGAAAAAGGCTTAGTGGGACATATTCGCCCTTGAATGACGCTATTTCCTCCACGTTTTTAACGAGTACGGGGCTCATGGGCAAAATAACCACCGCCAGCCGCCTGGGATTGGTCTTAGCATGTTGCCTGGGTCATTGGGGCTGTGCTGGCAAACTCACCGCTTGGGCGGCGGGAAACCTGGTCCAGGACGTGGCCCAGGCCACAGCCAAACACGACGATATGGTCCTGGTAGGCCGAGCAGCCCCGACCTTCCTTTTGCTCATGGAAGGCCTCTTGGAGAGCAATCCGGGTAATAGCCAATTACTGTTGGGCTTGTGCGAAGGCTATGTCTCCTACGGCACCTTAGTTGAGGCAGAAGACCCGCAACGGGCACGGGCCCTGTATAAACGGGCGATGGATTACGGCCGGCAAGCCCTGGCAAAAAACAAAAAAATCGGCCCCTTGCTCGATGCACCCTACGGCGAATTCGTCGGTCTGGAACAATACCTCAAGGACGACCAGGTAGCCCAAGTCTTTTGGGCCGCCAGCAGTTGGGGGGCCTGGATCAGCCTCAGCACCGATTCGATGGCGGCTCTGGCGCAGTTACCCAAAGTCATCTACCTGATGGAATGGATCCTCGAACGCGACGAGACGTTTTTTAATGGCAGCCCACACGTTTTCCTCGGAGTTTATCATGCCGCCCTGCCCCCCATGCTGGGCGGCAATCCGGAAAAATCCAGGGCCCATTTCGAACGGGCCCGGCAGCTTAGCCAGGGCCAGGTTTTGATGGTCGATGTACAAATGGCCCGTTTTTATGCCCGGCAGATTTTCGACCGCGATCTCTACGTGCAACTACTCGAGCAAGTCGTGGCTGCACCACTCGACCAACCCCCCGAACTCACCCTACAAAATACCGCAGCTCAGGCCATGGCCCGGAAACTTCTAAATGAGACGGATGATTTCTTCTAAAAAAATCGCTTTGAGCTATTTGTTGCCCTTTATTGTCGCCGTAGTTGGCTTTGCCCAACCCGGGCAGGCACAAAACCCCGAGCATTTGATAAAATTGGCGACACTGGCCCCCGACGGCAGCAGTTGGCTAGCGGCGGTGCGGACCATTGACACTCAGGTGCGGGCACAAACGGACGGGGCTGTGGGCTTTAAAGTTTATCCTGGAGGGGTTCAGGGCGACGAAGACGTTATGTTGCGCAAAATGCGCATTGGCCAGCTCCACGCCGGCGGCTTTGGCGGCCAGGGCACCAGCCATGCCTTCGCCGATATTCTCGCCTTGGAAATGCCCTTCCTGTTTCAAAATTACGACGAAGTGGACTATGTCCTTGCACAAATGGACGGTTTTTTCAGCGCCGGTTACCAGGCCAATGGCTACGTCTTATTGGGATGGAGCGATATCGGTTTTGTGCATTTACTGTCCAAAGCCCCGGTGCAAGGGGTGAGTGATATTCAAAAGCGAAAAGTATGGCGACTCGAAGGGGAACCCATCACCCAAGTCCTCTTTGGTAAAGCCGGAGTGACTTCGGTGCCGTTGGCCATCCCCGATGTCCTGTTGGGTCTGCAGACCAACCTGGTCGATGTAGTCTACGCCTCGCCCGTTGCCGCCATTGTCCTGCAGTGGTTCACCCGGGTCAAATATGTCACCGAATTGCCTATCAATTACTCGTTGGGGGCCTTTCTTATAGACAAAAGGGTCTTTGACAAATTGGACCCGGCACACCAGACCATCCTCCACGACACGGCCCGGAAGGTCATGCGCCAGCAAATGGAGCAAAGCCGCAAGGACAACCTCGAAGCCATTGAGGTAATGCGGGCCAACGGCCTGGAATTTGTCGCTCCTGACCCCGACGAATTGGCCACTTTCAAGCAGTTGGTCCGCGAATCGACCCCTGAATTGGTGGGTAACGCCTTTTCCACCCAGGCCTACGAGCAAATCCAGCAACACCTGGCGACCTTTCGCGCCAACGACCAACCCTAATGGCCGAACGCCCCTCCAATCGCTTGAGCCAGTTTTTACACGGCTTGGAAGACACCATTCTGGTCGTGCTGGTGGCCGCATTAATCGGGGTCGCTTGCGGCCAGATTATCCTGCGCAATCTATTCTCCATCACCTGGCTGTGGGCCGACCCGCTCATTCGCCACTTAGTGCTATGGTCGGGCCTTATCGGCGCCCTGATTGCCACCCGTCAGGACAAGCATATCAAAATTGACGCGTTGGCCCGTTTGCTGCCCTCCCAGCGCTACCACCAAATGCTCACCCTAAGCCGGTTTGTCTCCACGGGGGTCTGCGCTTGGTTGGCCTGGATATCGGTAGACTTTGTCATCGCCGAACGCGGCTGGCCATCCGACGGCCCTTTGGGCCTGCCCCTGTGGCAGTGGCAATTGATCTTCCCCTTTACCTTTGGGTGTATGGCCTTGCGTTTTTTGTTCCAGCTCTACGCCGATTTTTTAGGAGATGAGAAATAATGACCAGCCTACTGGGCGGGTTATTAGCCCTGGCGGGCGTGCCTTTATTTATAATTATCGCCCTGTTGGCCCTGCTGCACTACCATTGGGCCGAAGTCGATCCCACCGCCCTGTTCATTTCCATGTATCAAATCGCCCAGATTCCCACCCTGTCGGCGATCCCGCTCTTCGCTTTTACTGGCTTTTTATTGGCTGAGAGCCAAGCTGCCAACCGACTGGTGCGATTGTCGCAGACGTTGCTGGGTTGGTTACCGGGCGGCCTGGCAATAATGGCCATTTTTATCTGCGCTTTATTTACTGCTCTGACCGGTGCTTCGGGCATGACTATAGTGGCGTTGGGCGGTCTGCTCTACCCGGCGCTGATAAAAAATCGCTTTCCCGATGGTTTTTCCCTGGGTTTGTTGACCACCTCGGGCAGTTTAGGGTTGTTGTTCCCGCCCAGCCTGCCGCTGATTGTTTTCGGCATTGTCTCGCAGACCCCTGTAGATCAGTTATTTATTGCCGGTATTGTGCCGGGTTTATTATTGGTGGGGGCCCTGTCGCTGTATAGTTTTGCCAAAGGGACGCGGGTTAGCGTTCAGCGCGCGCCACTCTCTTGGGCCGCCATTGTGGCCAGTCTGCGGGAGAGTATTTGGGAATTATTGCTACCCATTGTCATTCTCGGCGGCATTTATACCGGGCTTATCGCCGTCAGCGAAGCGGCGGCTCTAAGCGTACTCTATATCCTCTTTGTCGAAGTGGTGGTGCACCGCGAGATCAAATTGCGGCAATTGCCGGGCATTGTCCGCGATTGCATGGTCCTGGTGGGGGGCATAATTATCGTCCTGGGCGCAGCCATGGGCTATACCAACTACCTGATCGACGCCGAAATTCCCAAGCAACTGCTGGTCTTTATCCAGCAACATATCGACAGTCGCCTGGTATTCCTGTTGGCCCTCAATCTTTTTTTGTTGGCCGTTGGTTGCATGATCGATATGTATTCGGCTTTGCTGGTGGTAGTGCCGTTGATTCTACCCATTGCCCATGCCTACGAGATTCACCCGGTACACTTGGGCATTATTTTTCTGACCAATCTAGAAATTGGCTATTCGACCCCACCAGTGGGCCTCAACCTCTTTATCGCCAGCCTGCGCTTTGACAAGCCCATTCTGAAGCTGTATCTGGCCTCCCTCCCCTTTTTAGGTATTCTCCTGGTCGCTCTGGCCCTGATCACTTATTTTCCCCAGCTAAGTCTCTTTCTTCTCGACTGACCACTCAGGCCCCTTTAAATGCAAGAAAGGCTCAGGCGGGAAAAGGTACGGGGATGCCTTCCCTGTGCCAGGGGAAGGCATAACTGCCCTGATTGGCAAAACGATCCAAACCGGCTTCGAGTCGGATCGCCGTAGCCGGCGGCAATTCGATGGCTATATATGTTCCCTCTACGGCGATTTCGCTCTCGCCATCCCGGCCTTCCTCAGCGAACTTAACCCGGGTAAAACTATGCTCCGCAAAGGCCCCGGCCTGCACCACCAGCCGGCGCGTTTGCCGGCGATGGGTATTGACTAATTGCAACCCGACTCGGTCGGCCCCCAATTCATCGACCAGTGCGGCCACATCCAGGGGCAAACCGGGCCGACCGCGATCTTCGTCGAAATAGCGCACCGTGGCGCGCAATAGCCCGCCGTTATAGACCGACTGCGGCGCGCCCAAGGCCACCTGGGTCAACCCTTTGGTCAATACCGGCTGCGAGGGAATCTGGTTGGTGGCGATCAAATCGATGGAACTGCGCTGATCGGCCTGGATGTAGCGATAGGTTTCCAGGGCCTGTTGATATTCGGCCTGCAATATCTGTTCGGGCCAGCCCGGATTTTTGCCGTCGTAGTATTGGAAACGGGCAAATTCCGTATTGCCCCAGTTCTTTTCCCCCAGTGCCGACCCGATATCGTTCCAATCGCGCTCGACATCACCATCGCGTACCTGGCATACTAGTTGGTAATCTTGGTGCGACAGGGAAGCGTGATACAAGTGCATGATATCCTGCCCCCGCAGCGGCGTCGGCTCGAGCCAGTAACCCCGCATCTCAATGCCGTCCAGGCTTTGTAAACCAGGGGTCGGATTCCAATCCCAACCATCTGGGCCATAACGCACGGGCACCAGTAATTGGCCGTCATCCCGCTTGCGGCCATTGTCGATCTGTAACTTTATCTGCGAGCGCAAAAAATCGAGATAACCGCTGTCTCCGGTGAGCAATTGGGCGCACTCAACAGCTATATTGATGCCGTGAAACATGATATTGTAGCCCTGGTAGTGGTTCCAACCGTACAGGCCGCCCCAACAAACCCCTTCACGGCCCCCGCCGATAATCCCCTTAGCATCGACATTATCGGGGCAGATGCCGCCGTTTTGCTGCGTGCGTTCCATCCAGGCCTCGGTATAATCGAGGACCCACTGGCGGTATTTAGCGTCACCGGTATAGAGATAGGCATTGGTAACCAGGGCGGTAGCGGCCAGGCTGTTGGGGGTATCGCACTGCAGCACCAAACGGTCGAATAATTCGGTTATCTGGCGCCGCCGTGGGCCGTTTTCAAACCAACGGGGTTCGAGGTCTTTGACAAGGGGGAAAAGGCTTGCCCGGACCCCGTAATAATTGGCTTGCCCCCCCAGCCCGCGCCCGCCCAACAGCATGATATTGGCCATGTCGGCATCGCCGTGCAATTTTGGCCCCTGGCTGGAGTGGAAAGGAGAGCGCAAAATACGGTGTTCCGGATCCCAATTGGGCGCTTGCGGATCTTCGCCGGTGAACATAGCGGCAAAGCGACGGGCCCGCCTCAAGTTTTCCGAAACGGTGGGATCGGCCACACCAAAATCGTAAAAGGCCATATTGCCCTCGCTCAGGTGGTGCCATTCCATGGCCTGATCGAGGTTCCAAAATTCGTTGCGGATAGAGGGTCGGAATACTTTTTTGTGGTCGTTGAAGCGAGTGCGGTGATTCAGTGAATCGTCGGAAATGCGAGTAACCGCGTTCCAATTTTGAAAATGGATATCGAGCAGGTCATCGGCAGCCCCCATGCTGTAGAACAGGCCAAAATTGTACATTTGCTCGTATAAATCGTCGACATCTTCGGCCAATAATGTGCCACCGCCGCGCTCAAAATACTTCCGCGCAAAAAGGCGGCCCGATTCCTCCATCAAGGCGATGAGATTGCGCTCCATCAGGGCCCAGGAGGGCGGCGCCTGGATGCGCCTGGCCGTTAGCCGCGGCATATCCGGCCAATCGAGTTCTTTCGGTTCCATGGGAGGCCTGCTCCTGTTGTGCTTGGTAGTATTGCGGGTTATCTCTGTAAAAGGCTTACTCGACCTGGGCCCCGCCAATGGGTTGGGCGGCAGCGGTTTCTATCTGGGAGGCGTAGCCGGTCTCGCCCAAGGTCTCTTTTTTGTTGAGATAGCGACTTTTATAGGGCACAATTTTGAGACCGCGATCCTCGACGGGAAAGCGCACGGGGGCGAAATCCTGGCGGTGCGATTGCCGCAGGCCAATCGCCATTTCCAATACTTTGGCCATATTGGCGCCACTGCAACGGGGTTCGGCGATGTCCCCGTCTAACGCCTCTACCACGGATTGGACACCGGCCCGCTGGCGGCGGCCGCGGGGCTCCATCCAGCCGCTGGGGCCGCCGTATTCGGCGAAAAATTCTCGATCAGCTTCAAGGCCCTGATTGGCCTCTCCCCGCCACAACGTACCACCGCCCCAGTAGGTGTGGTAAACCCCATTTTCGCAACAGACCTCCAACCCTTCCAAGGCAGTCCTGCGGCTATGAATAAATGCGTCTACCCCGGTGGTAAAGCGGAAATGGCCGCCCATATTCTGGTCCTCGTCGTCCCAGGGATCGCGCTGGCACCATCCCGTCGCCCAATCGACCTCGGCATCATCGGCAAAAAGGCGCAAAACACTGAGGCCTTGGCAGCCGCCCCCCGAAATTTCACTGGTTGACTGGTATAGATTTATACTCTGCACGGCCCCCAACTCGCCGGCGTCGATCAAGGCTTTGACTTTCCAGTGCTGGGGCATGGTGCGATAGGCGTCGCCGGCGGCCAGGTGAATGCCCCTTGAAGCGCATTCGGCCACCATCGCGTCGGCCTCTTCCAAGCTGGCGGCCATCGGCTTTTCGCAATAGATCGCCTTGACTCCGGCCCGGGCGCAGTCGATGACGACCTGCGGGTTGGGTTGGACCGGCAGAATGGGGGCGGCAATATCAATATCACCCCTGGCCAGCAAATCGGCGTATTCGGCATAGCCGGCGACCTTGAAACGATCGAGGAAAATTTGCCGGTTGGACGAATCGGGATCGGCCGCGGCCACAAGTTCAGTACGCGGATTGCCCAGATACCCTCGAGCGTGTCCGTGGCCTTTGCGGCCACAACCAATCAGGCCAACGCGATATAACGGTTTTGCCGCCATCGACTGGCTCCTTTTTTTGATGATATTTTTAGCTTTACCGCAACGCTTGCAACAAGGCAATTTTAAAGGCCTTGCCGGCCCCGTCTAAATTGCCGCCCAGATCAAAAGCCAATGCGTGGATCTGTATATCCCCCACCTGAATCAGGGCTGGAGAGTCCCTTGCCGCCGGATAGACCAACAGCCCTTTTCCGGTATGCAATTGCACGGCATAGGCCACTACTTGCTGGATATCGGATTCAGCCGGTTCGGGGTCGCGTTTGTACTTGGTATCGAGCACGGCCACAACCCGGCCGTTGTGGGCCTCTTTAATCACCGCATCCATGCGAAAAGCTAACCTCCGATTGCCCTCCAGCTCCGCTCGGTATTGTACATCTAGGTGATAAACCTTGGGTAAATGCCGGCGCAACCACTGGGCGACAAAAGCCTCGAACAAACCCGGCATATATATCATAAAGGCGATGAGCCTGTGGTCCCCTCGCCCCAGGGCCGGGCCGCTGTGTTCAAGGAAAAAGCGGCACAGGGCGTGTAGCGGCTGGTAGTCGTTGTTGAGTCGGTGGTAGAGCCGGTCGGCACATTGTTGCGGAGTAACCGGTAACAGCGCCGCAGCCCCCCCCCAAGCAGCAAAAGCCCGCCGCACCATCTGTTGGGTGTGGGCCTGCTCCCAGGGCCAGCAGAGGGCCTTCCACAACGTCCATAGGACAATGCGGTTATCAAGCAGGTCTGTGGTCTGGCGCGCGTAGCGACAGCGAATATGGACCGGCTGAGCGCTTTTGGGTAAGACCCGGCCCCGGACGAAGGGTAAGTCTCCCTCCTCTTTAACATAGGCCTGATACACCCCCTTAGAGGCCAATTCAAGGGCGTTGCGAGCCAACAGACCGGCCAGATATTCGAAGGCTTCCCCCAAATGGGCACAAGGGGTAAGTCGATCCCACCATTTCACCGCCTTAAATTGATAGGCGTATTCCAGCATGCCAAATAAATTGGCCAGCGGCACTTTGGCCCCCAGATACAATTGCCCGCCCCCCGACAGTCCGGCTTGGCCAACGTAACTGCCAGCGCGTAAATGATAGCTTTTCGGGTGCAGGGGCGAAGGGAATTCCACCTGTACATAGCGGCCGAAACGACGATGTAATTCCAGAGCATCTTCCAGGTTGAGTTTGTCGACGCCAATGACCTGGTTTTCCTCTTCGACCAGATCAAAACGTGGGCCGCTCATTGTCCTTGTAGGCGCTCTACAACCGCTTCCCAAGCCCATTTTTGGGTCTGTTCGGGGCGGTCGTAAAATACTTCCTCTAAATAGGGCTCTATTTCACCTTGCCAAATGGCTTGCAAATCCCCGGGCATACCCTCCTGCAGGAAAAATGAAATACCCAGACAGCGATCGGCATCGCCAATATCCTGGTTAATTTCCGCTAACAATTTTACCAGCGGTCCGGCCTCCCAGCCGCGCTGCCGCCAGTATCGCTGCAACAAATCCAGATCGGGCTGCAGGCGCACAAAGACAAACCGGCGACGTAAGGCTTGATCGACCAGAGCAATGGAGCGATCGGCGGTATTCATGGTGCCCAAGAGATAGACATTATCGGGCATGCTCCAGGGCGGCCCACCCCCGGCCAAAGCCACGGTTTGCTGCCGGTATTCCAGCAAATACATCAATTCCCCCAGCACTTGGGCCAGCGCCGCCCGGTTCATTTCGTCGATGATTAAAACACAGGGATGCCCTCCTGCTGCCGCGGCCCTGCGGCAAAATTGCAACAAATGCCCTTCGACCCGCTCGTAGACTAAAGCACCGTCGCGGGAAAGCGGCCGCAACCCCTGGACAAAATCCTCGTAGGCGTAGGAGGGGTGGAATTGGACAAGTTCCCAAATACCCTGCCCCCCAGCAGTTATATACCGGGCCAATTGCTGGGCCAGGAAGGTTTTGCCGCTACCGGGCGGCCCGTATAGAACCATCTGCTTTTTGCGTCGTAATTGCCGACTCCAGGCTTCCAGATCATCGGCTTGGTAACCGGTTTGCGCGGCCAATTCGGCCAGACTGAACGACTCCTGTTGCGGCCCATTTTCCACGGCTTGGGATTGAGGCTGCTCACGGGCCCGTTGTACTCCTTCTAAGACCTGCTCCATTTCCACCTGAAATTCGTCCTCCTCCAAAACTGGGCGAACTCCTTGGGCCCGGAAAGGGGCCACTTGTCGACGCAAGGTCCGGTTTTCCTGGGCTTGGATGGACACCGGCTCAAAACGGTATACCCTGAGTATATGCAGCCATATTGTCCGTTCGACCCCTTGGCGCCACCGTTCGACCGGTTCGGCCCGCCAAGGAGTAAATTGGGCGACAAATTGGCCTACCCAGGCTTCGTTGGGCAAAGGCACATGCGCCACCGGAACCCCAAGCAAATCGACCTGATCGGGAGCCATCCAGTCCTGTAATAGTCCTGCGGCCCAGGAGGGATCTTTGAAATCGTCGCCAACAATGCCCCCTCCACTACGCCCCTGACGGTAGTAATAAGGACTGGCCGTTGCTGGGTAGAGCGGTAGCGGATTGACAAAGCGTGCCGCCCGCACGACAACAATGGTCTCCCCTTGGGCCAGGGCAGCCAATTCGGGGACCGGGCGGCGCAACAACCGCGTATAGGGTCCGCTTAATGGGACTTCCAAGCGCAGCCGGACCGAACGCAATTGGTCCAGGCGTTGCCAATTTGATGACACGTATACGACCTCGATTCCTTGACAGCTGTCCCCGTCTCACCTAGGCTCAGGGCGGCCATCTTTCCTCCGCCGGAGCTTTATTCCCGTGACGCCGCAACAACGGCTTGGCGCCCTTCTGGGCTTTATCTTTCTCCTTCTGGGTGCCGCCACCCCACTGCCGGGCCTGCCCGCCGCGGCCCAGTGGGTCTTGGGCCTGACCCTGTGCGGGGTAGTCTGCTGGACCCTTGAACCGGTACCTCTGGAATGGAGCGCCCTTTTTTTCCTCCTCGCCCTGCCGGCCAGCGGCGTTTTGACCTTTGCCGAAAGCTTCTCTCCCTTTGCCAACAAAACCCTGTGGCTGGTCTTTGCCGGCATGATCCTGAGCCAGGGCCTGAGCGATGCGGGCTTGGGCCCGCGCCTGGCATCGGGGCCCTTGCAAATCCTGCTGCACCGACCCATTCTGCTCCTTATCGGCCTCCACCTGGTGGGCTTGGTCGCCGCCTTTCTCATCCCCTCGGGGGTGGTGCGAGTGCTGCTCTTGGTACCCTTGGGTATTTCTCTGGTCGACAGCCTGGGCGGCAAGGATGAGCCGCTCCTCAACGCGGCGGTTATCTTGTCGCTTGTGGGCAGCACCTATTACGGGGGAGCCGGCCTGCTCACCGGCACCGTCCCCAACCTGGTCGTGGCCGGGCAATTGGAACGCCATGCAGACCAACAGCTCTTCTGGGCCCAGTGGATCCAGTGGATGTTCCCGGTATTTGGCCTGCTGCGCACGGGCCTTTCCCTGGCCGTGATCTGGTTGTTATTTGGCCGCCGGCTCCGCTTGCCGGCCAAAGGCGCCTTCGCCTCTCCGACTCACTCCCCTGGCAACGGACAGGCGGCCAGAATCCTCGCCGTCTTGGCGCTGGGTGTGCTATTGTGGGCGACCGATTTTCTGCATCATATCGCCCCGGCCTATATTGCTCTATGCCTGGTCCTCTTGCTTGCCTTACCTGGGTGGGGCCCGGTGCCGTTGGCCAAAACCCGTGGGGTCAATTTCCCTTTCTTATTTTATATCGCCGCCCTCTTCACATTGGGGACAGCCTGGGAAGAATCGGGACTCAACCGCCACCTGCTCACCTGGACTACGGCTTGGGTAGACTTACACGGCTACACGCCGCCGCAGCAACTCTTTTTTATTGTCCTGGCCAATATCCCACTTAATTTTTCCATGGATGTCGCCGCCGTAGCCGGGGTTATCACACCGGCCATGCTCGATTTGGGCCGCTTGCACGGTCTGGCAGATCTTCCGGTTGCCCTCAGCGTTGCCATGGCCGGTGGGCTGATCTTTCTTCCCTACCAATCGGCCCCGTTCATGGTCGCCTTTAGTTATCGCCGCGTCTCGATGGCTTCCCTGGTTTTGGCGATGGTCGGCATTTCGCTGTTATCACTTGTTTTGCTGTGCCCCCTCAACCTGCTCTATTGGCATTGGATGGGCTGGATTTAGCGGCTTTTATACCCGCCTGGCACAGGGGGCCGAATTGGGCCTCAATATACGGCAACAGCCTTTTCCGGCAAAGCCCCAATGCCTATATTTGCAGCAGGTTGCAGCCCCCATTATCGCCGTGGCCGATTGCCTGCGTGCCCAGTGCGCCGTTTGCTGTCGGCCCGATCTTCTGTCTCCGCTCTTTTGGCCCCAACGGCCTGAACCAAGATACGTGTGCCTATGTCCAGTTTTATCCCCGACGTCCTGGCCCACCGCTACGCCTCCTCGGCCCTCGTGGAAATCTGGTCCGAGGAAGGGCGGGTCCGCCTCGAACGCCAGTTCTGGATCGCCGTCCTCAAAGGGCAAATAGAAGTGGGACTCGATATTCCCAGTGAAGCCCTGGCCGCCTATGAGGCGGTCAAAGACCAGGTCGACCTCGAATCTATTCGCCAACGCGAACGCCGCACCCGCCACGATGTCAAAGCGCGTATTGAGGAATTTTGCGCCCTGGCCGGGTACGAGTATATCCACCAGGGTTTAACCAGCCGCGATCTGACCGACAACGTCGAACAATACCAGATTAAGCGGTCGTTGGAATTGCTGCAGATCAAGTATTGCGCCCTGTTGTTGCGGTTGGCCCAACGCGCCGAGCAATGGCGTGACCTGGTCATTGCCGGGCGGACCCACTACGCCGCCGCCCAACCGACTACCTTAGGCAAACGCTTGGCTTCCTTTGGCGAGGAAATGCTGTTGGCCTTTGGCCGCTTAGAAAGCTTGATAGCTAACTATCCCTTGCGCGGTCTCAAAGGCGCAGTGGGAACGAGCTTGGACCAATTGACCTTATTGCAGGACCGGCCCGAGGATCTGGCCCGCTTACAACAGAGCATTCGCCAGCATCTGGGTTTTTCAAGAGAAATGAACGCGGTGGGCCAAATCTACCCGCGCAGTCTCGATTTTGAGGTATTGAGCTGCCTATTCCAATTGGGCGGCGGTGTCGCCAATTTTGCCCGTACCTGGCGCCTGATGGCCGGCACCGAGGGGGCGACCGAAGGCTTTGCCGAAGGCCAGGTGGGGTCTTCGGCCATGCCGCACAAAATGAATACCCGCAGCACCGAACGCATCAATGGCTTCCAGGTGGTGCTCGGCGGTTTCCAGCAAATGGTCGCCTCGCTGGTGGGCGATCAGTGGTTTGAAGGCGACGTCTCGTGTTCGGTGGTACGCCGGGTGGCCCTTCCAGGGGCCTTTTTCGCCTTTGACGGGATGCTGGAGACAGCCCTGCACGTACTCGATGAGATGGGGGTATACGAGGCGGTTTTGCGCCAGGACTTGCAGCGCTACCTGCCTTTTTTGACCACTACAACCCTGCTTATGCGCGCCGTTCAGGAAGGGGCCGGCCGCGAACAGGCCCACGAGGCCATCAAAGAACACGCCGTGGCCGTGGCCCTGGATATGCGCGAGCGCGCCCTGGTGCACAACGACCTGGCCCAACGCCTGGCCGCCGATGAGCGCTTTCCTCTCAATGCCGAAGCCATTGCAGCGGCTCTGCGTCAGAGCGCCGAATCCGTCGGACTGGCCCGGCAACAGGTGGAGATATTTTCCCAACAGGTCCAGCAGCTTATCACCCGCTTTCCCCAGGCCCGGACCTTGGAAAAGGGTGCTTTGCTCTAATGCCCCTTGAGGATACAACCAAAGGAGAATGATGAGGTACCAACGTGTATTGTTAAAACTTAGTGGCCAGGCCGTTTCCGGCGATCAGGATGTCGGCTTTTCGCCAGAGGCGCTTGAGCATATTGCCGACGAAGTCCTGACGGTCCACGCCCAGGGCGTGCAAATATCTATCGTCATTGGCGGCGGCAACATCTTTCGCGGCAATCTAGCCACAAAGTGGGGCATTGAGCGGGCCGAGGCCGACAATATTGGCATGATGGGGACGGTGATAAACAGCCTGATGTTGCGCGGTGTCCTCAATGCGCGTTCCCAAACCAAGGTGGAAGTGCGGGTGATGAGCGCTATTCCCATTAATACTGTAGCCGAGCCTTTTATTCGCCTGCGGGCCACGCACCATCTCGACAAAAACTATATAGTCATTTTTGCCGCCGGCACCGGCAATCCCTATGTGACGACCGATTACCCGGCGGCCCAGCGGGCCCTGGAAACCCGTTCGGACGCCTTGTTCTTTGCCAAAAACCGGGCTGCCGGCATCTATACGGCCGACCCGCAGACAACCCCTGATGCCCGTCTCTACAGGCGCATGAATTACAATACCATAATTCAGCAAGATTTGACTATTGTCGATCAGGCCTCAATTCTCCTGGCCCGCGACCACAGCCTGCCCATTCACGTATTTGATTTTGCTGCCCAGGGGTCTATGCTGGGCATCTGCCAGGGTGAAAACCCGGGCACCTTGATCGGCAATATTGAGGACGTTTTAGACTAAGAGTTGCTGATCAAGCAAAAAAACCGCCGCGCTATCTGCGCGGCGGTTTTTTTTGCTTGATTGCAGAATTATTAAAACTGGTATCCGAAGGAGAAGCGATGGGCGCCGTTAGTCTCGGTCAAATCCAAGGGGATGTGGTAGCCGTAATCAAAGCCCAACTCCCCCCAGCGATAGCCCAACCCTGCATTGAGATCGCCCGTGGCGTCGTCCTCAAAAATGCGGCTGCCACCAGCCCGGACCATTAGCCCCGGCCCCAATTGCGTTTCGCCCCCCACTACGATCTTATTATCCACTTCGTCGCCGCTCAAATCCCGGGCTACCCACTGCACCGACAACAGCGCCGTTGGGCTTACCTGGTAGGCCAACCCCACATGCAGATCCATGGGTAATTTGCCCGCATCCGCATCGCCGGGCACCGATTCGAAGGCGACATTGGGTTGGTTCACATTTTTGACCAGCAAGCCCACCCGAGCCCCTTGGACCGGACTGTCCCACAAAAGGCCCAAATCAATGCCCAAACCGCCCGAGCTCTGATCCGACAGGGGGTCGGCCCCCCCAACCGGATCGTCGGGAATTGAGCCCACGCTCCAGAAGAGATACTTGCCGTTGAGCCCCACATTCAGACTTGACGACAATTGATAAGACAGGCTCAAAAACGCCCCGTTCTCGCTCATTAAGTCCGAACCGATCCGTTCGTAGCCCAGCCCCAGTCCCAGTTTATCGCCCATAGGCTGCACGAAGGACACCAGGTGTTGACCCAGATTGTCTCCGTCAATGCCGTTGAACAGCAACGAGACATTGGTATAGGCCAATTCCCGCTGATCGATCCGACTCACACCCGCCGGGTTGGCAAAGACCGCGTCCGGATTATCCGCCACAGCCACAAAGCTGTTGCCCAGCGAGGCCGACCGGGCGCCGGCCCCCACATTCTGAATGTTCACCACGGCCTGGGCCGCAGTAAGGGCGCCGAATACGACTGCCAGTGCAGCCGTTGAAAATAAGCGCGTGCTCTTCATAGCCAATGGCCTCCTTTATCCTGTTTTACGTCTCGTCCTGCAGGATAGTTCCCAATTCGGATTAAAGATGCTAAATTTCAACCGAACTTTCAACTATTATTGGCGCTTAAAGACTAAAAAAGATAGTTCAACTCGACTCCAGCTAGCCACAAAGGGTCTTTCGCCTGGCCCTCAGCCCTATCAAGCTGCCGCTCTTGATCTTTTAGTATCTTTTAGTAAGTTATAATATTTACTCAACAGTAGGCCAGCAAAACCAATCGTCCCCCTTTCATTCAAAGGATTTAAATTGACCGAGATTAAAGCGACCAATATAGTTTGGCACGAAGGCCACGTAAGCCGCCAGCAACGGCAACAATTACTGCGCCAAGAAGGCGCTTTAGTGTGGCTTACGGGCCTACCCTCCTCGGGCAAGAGCACCATTGCCTATACGGTGGAGCACGCCCTAGTGGAAAGGGGCCACCTGGCCTATGTCCTCGACGGCGATAATATCCGCCACGGCCTCAACAAAAATCTGGGTTTTTCGGCCACAGATCGGGCCGAAAATATCCGCCGCATTGGCGAAGTCGGTGCTTTATTTGTCGATGGTGGCTATATCACTCTCAGCAGCTTTGTCAGTCCCTATCGAGAAGACCGCGACAATGTCCGGGCACTGTTGGGGGAAGGCGACTTTATCGAAGTCTTTATCAATACCCCCCTGGAAATGTGCGAAGAGCGCGACCCAAAGGGGCTATACAAAAAAGCCCGGGCCGGAGAGATTCCCAATTTCACCGGCATATCCGACCCCTATGAAGCCCCCGAAAAGGCTGAATTAGTCATTGAAACCGGGTCCTGCACCCCGCAGGAAGCAGCCCTTGAAATCATCCAGTACCTGGAGAAAAAGGGCAAAGTTCCGGCCCAGGAAAAATAATCATTCTAAACTCTCCAATAGGGGCTAGGACTGCGGTTCTGGCCCCTATTTTTTAGTGTCCAAACTAGCCAAATACGCGCTTCGCTACGGGCTCAGCCTGGGCCTTGGGGCGGTCTTTATATACTGGGCCCTGCAAGGCATTGAACTCGACCAATTATGGCGCGCGGCCACTTCGCTAGAATGGGGTTGGTTGGGCTTGATAACCCTAAGCGTTCTGGCCTCGTTGTTGGTTAGGGCCTGGCGCTGGCTGGTATTGCTGGCCCCTTTCGCCCCGGGTATCGGCTTGTATAACGCCTCCCTGGCCTTGGCCGTGGGTTACTCCGCCAATGTTTTTATTCCCCGCTCGGGCGAAGCCCTGCGCGTTCTCAGTCTGCACTGGACCCGTGGGGCTACTATTACCCCGCTGCTGGGCACAGTCCTGCTCGAACGCATTTTAGATGTGATCTGGTTGTTGATCTTTATCGGCCTGTCCCTGTTGCTTTTGCCTTCGCAACTAGTACAGGCCTACCCTTGGCTGGGCCTATTTACATTGATAGCTCTGGTGGGGTGTGTTGTCGCTCTGGGCGGCCTGGTCCTAATCTGTGTATACCGGCGGGCAGTGCGCATCTGGTTGAGCCAGCGCCTGGAACCGCGCTATCCGCGTCTGGGCGGTAAGATCAACCGTATTCTGGCCGCCTTCTTAGATGGCTTGACCACCTTGCATCGCCCGGCGGCCTACCTGCAACTTTTTGTCAGTTCGGCCCTGCTTAACCTGATCTATGTGGCCATCAACTACTGGGCCTTTTTGGGTATGGGATTGGGGCTAGATTTTGGCGCCGCTTTGGTAGTTATGACGGTTTCTACTTTTGGCATTATCGTGCCCACCCCGGGCGGCATGGGCTCGTACCACCTATTTTTTGCCCAATCCCTGCGCGTATTGTACGGCAGCGACCAGACGGTAGGCTTGGCCTGCGCTCTATTGGTCCACGGCTGGACAACGGCGATCTACCTAGTATTGGGAATCCCAGCGTTGCTCTGGCAGTACTGGCACCGGGCCAGTCGCCCTACCAATCCCGATCCGGGGCCACGAAGCCACTTTTCGGACACACCTTAAAATTGGGGCCTGTCTTCAGCAATTACCGAAATGATATCCCCAGACTGTAAAATGTAATCGGACGAAGGATTCAATTCCACCGCTTGACCACCCTGCTCGAGGCCTATCACCAAGATATCCAGCTCTTGCTTGGCACGGGCTAATACTTCTTTAAAGGGCAAGCCGATCCATTTTTCGGTGACCGCCAACCGGTATATTTCGCAGTGCTCACCAGTCTTAGTCAGGGAAGTTATGGTTTTCGAGCTGCCGTGGTCTAGGGCGGCCCGGCTGAGCAAGCCGCCGGCCAAGCCGCCGACGACAATAAATTCATCGGCGCGCGAGACCCCGGCTTGTTCCATGCTATCGCTGTCAAACAATTGGCAACAGACATAGATCGAGGCATTGTATTCTTTGACTATTAGGGCATCGATAAGGGTATTGGCATCTCGACCCCGCGGTTCAGGCATACTTTGCTTGCCCAGGATTACCGCTGTATCAGCAGCCTCGGCCTTGGCAAGCCCCAACGTTTGCTCTTCCACCCTTCCTTGGACAAAGCCGACGTCCCTGTGGGTATAGGGGGTTTCCGGCAAGTCGGCCAATATAACCACATTGGGCTGGCGCTTGTCCTGGAGGATATTATCGACCAATTCCTCACCCGTTTCGTTCCAGCCGCAAATCAGAATATGACCGTGATTATGCAATTGTTTGACTCCCCGGCGCTTTTTTGAGCGCATCTCGATAATGCGGGTGGCCAAGCCCGCCGTAAAACCACCCAATAACCCTATCCCCATTATCATCAGCAGTACCCCCACCAGGCGGCCGGCCGTAGTCTCCGGGTACAGATCGCCGTAGCCCACGGTGGTTACCGTTACCACCGCCCACCACAGGCTGTCGGCAAAATCCTGCCCTTCGAAATAACTAAAGGCCAAGGCACCGGCAAAAATAAGGAAGAGGGATAGTAGGGCAATTAGAAAAAAAGATTCTCCCGAAAGTCGGCGCCACAGGCGCACAAAGGGCAACCAGAGTACCACTGCTAGAGCACCCAGCCCACCAACATGGAACCGCCAATATAGCCGACAGCTTCGAGCAGGCCGGCGCCGATATTGGGTTTCTCCTGGGTCTGTTCCGCGGCTAATTTTATCCCGGGGGCCAGTACCAAATCAGTCAGTTTTTTTACGATCGCCAGCATCAATAGGCCAAATCCGGCGTAGAGGGCAAAATCGGTTAGACCCGCGCCCCAACCGGTAAAATCGCCCCCGGCAGCGACGCTGACGATATTGGCCAGACCGACCAGGGAGCCACCAAAAGCCAGTCCCACCGCCGCGTTATCGCGCTCTATTTCGCGGTGCACGTGGTGATTGGTAACAGCCTCGTAGAGCAGCCCGGCCACGACCAAGACAATTTGCGCCAGAACCCAGAAAGCCAAACCGCTCCACCAGGGTCCATCCCCCTGGACAATGGCCAGGATAATCAGGCCGTTGCCTATGTGCAGACCGGCTTCGACAAAAGCCGTCCCCAGGTTGTGGTCCTGGACCACTTCTTTGGTATTGTCGAAATGGGGCAACAGAATTTTTTCGCAAACCAGGCTGGCCACCAACAGGAGGACGATAGAGACCACCCCGTATAGGGCAATATGGACCAAATCGAGCTGCCAGCCGGCCGAGGGGCCGCCAAGGCTTCCCCCCAGGGCGATGATAATGCCCAACAAATATCCGCCCAGCGATACGGCCAAGGCAACATTGTCGTTGGCGAATAATTCGTGCTTTATATCGACTCGCCTGTAAAGGCCGACATACAATAATTTGGCGACCCACAACAGGGCGAAGGCCTCAAAGATATAGACCAGGGTCCAGACCATGGGTATCAAGTACTCTTCGACCATTCTAACCTCCCGATGCGAACAACCGGCCGGGGCCGGTCAGATCCTAGGCAACGCATATACGGTTCATTTCCCCCCACGGCTAGAGCCGCGGCCCCAACTCGAACTAGTGCGCCCCGAACGATTTTGCGCGTTGGCGGAAAACGCCCGTTGACTGGCCTGAGTGCGACTTTTCTGGCGCTGGTAGAAATTGGGTTTGGTCTTTTGGGTCTGCGAGCCGCTGGTGCCAAAAGTGGAACGGCCGTCTTTGCGCGGCCCGTAATAAGGTCTGCCGCGCTCTCGGTCGCGCCGATAATCGCCGTAATCATCACGGCCGACCCGCCAACCGCCTAGCATTTGGCTCATGAACATATACTGCCCGTAAAAAGCCCAGAAACCGCCCGGCCCCCAATGTCCGTAATGCGGGTTGCCCACGTATTGGTAGGCCGGCGGGTGCGCTTGCTGGTGGGTCGTCTCCCGGCCTTCCCCATCGCGCGAAGCCACCACCATACCCAGGTAATTCTGGTAACGGGCGTATATTTTCTCGCTGACCTCGTGATTTTCTGTGATCCGCTCGTCGAATACCAGGGTATCACGGCCTGCCACCCGGGCGCCTTTGGCGGTGAGGATGCGCAGGCGGATAAAATAATCGTTGCTAAAGCCCCCCTCTTCGACCTGCAAATCATCGATTATCACCGAGTATTCGGGATAATTGCTCAATTCCCGCGCCGTTTCCTGGACCGGATCGAAGGGGGCGCCACAGCCGGCGATCAACCCCACCAGGAGGGTCCAGCCGATAACTTTTGCGCTATGGATACTCACAACGAATCACCTTTCTTCACCCATCCTGCCCCGCCGAACCGGGCAGGATATCGGTGAATTGGTATTCTTCCGCATACGTTCCCTCAAAAGCGGCAATATCGCGTTCCCCCCACTGACTGAGGAAAAGGACGCGATCATCGGGCCCTGCAAAGCTCCAACTGACAAAGGGACGCCCCTCCCCCTGGCCACCTTCTTTGCAGTGTCCGCCCCCCGATTCAGTGCCTTGATAGGCCCTGCCCTCGTAATGGATTAATTCGGGCGGCTCGTCGTTTTGGACAATGGCATCGACCACTGCCTCGTCAATAGCCTGGACCTCAATGCGTCGGGTGAGGGTGCATTCGGCCTTACCGTCTTCCTCACCCCGCTCTAAAAAGCGCACATCGCCGCCATTCTGCAAGGCCCATTCCTGGGTAATATAGCCATCGTAATCATAAGTATTGTATTCTATGACTTCCCAAGTTTCCAGATCGTAATCGACGAGAAACCCCTTTTTCATCATTTTCAGGGTATAGTCGGTGATAAAATCTTCTTCGTTTTCTTCCTTGCCGAACCACTTCTTCAGCATGGCTTCGACTCCGTGGTTTAGGGGTAAGACAAGGGCTGGGCCATGGGCTTTACCACCGACTCCAACCATCGCGGTAATATCGTGCCAACAGGGGTTGGTCCAAACGGTTCTCCTGGACCGGCAAAGGCGCCATATCGGCGTCGAAGACGAGCATAGTGCGAAATAGGGGTTCATTTATAAACCGCCTAGGCACCGTAAAGGATAAGTTGGTCCAGTCGAGGGGCTCAAGACTAGCCAGGTGGAACCCCCACTCCCCGAAGGAAGGCACCGGTGTATGATACGAAACCACCGCCAAACCGGCTGCTTGGAGGGTGGCGCCAATGCTCCAATAGGCCCGGCGGGCGTAATAGGGGCTGGTGGCCTGGGTGACCAAGACGCCGCCGGGACTCAACAGGCGCAGACAAAGCTTGTACCCTTCCACCGAATACAATTTGGCCAGGGTTTCTTCGCGCGGATCGGGCAAATCGATAATAATAGCCCCGTAAGCTTGATGGGCTTGCTGCAAAAAAAGGAAAGCGTCGCGGTTTAAAACACGCACTTTAGGATTGTTGAGGGCGTTTTGATTGAGCCCGGTCAGGGCCAGATGCCGCTGCCCCAACAGGGTGACGGCCGGATCCAGGTCGACCAAGTCCACTTGCTCCACCTCTGGATATTTGAGGACTTCGCGGGCACTGAGGCCATCACCGCCGCCAATAATAAGGACCCGTTGCGGGTGCCTAGTTTGCACCATGGCCGGATGCACCAGAGCTTCGTGATAGCGGTATTCATCGACGGCGGCAAATTGCAAATGCCCGTCCAGATAGAGGCGGTAATCGTCTCGCCATTGGGTCAGCACAATGCGCTGGTAGGTCGATTGCTCGCTGTGAATTATGCGGTCGGCGTAAAGGGCGCTTTCCCAGCGCTCCAGCAGCGGTTGACTGCCCACTAGGACAGCGCCCAGAACCATCGTTGACACACCAGCAAAAGCCCACAAAAGCCGGCGGGCCCCACTCGTGAGCTGGTTGCGGAAAGCCCATAGCACCCCAATGCCTACACCGATATTGACCAGACCGGCCACCAGACCGGTGAGCAAACTGCCCAGCAGCGGCATCAACAAATAAGGGAAGAGTAAGGCCGCCCCTAAAGCACCCAGATAATCGAGGGATAATACATTGGCCAGGGTCTGGCGCAAGGTCCCGTAGCCCCGCAGTATACGTGTAATAAGGGGAATCTCAAGGCCAATTAGACCGCCGATGACCAGGATAAGCACCAACATCCAGTAGCGGTAGTGGCCCGAATGGGAATAAGCCATATACAGACCGGCCACCGCCAGGCCGCCAATTAAGCCCAGCGCCAATTCAACGGCGATAAAGCGGGCTAGCAATTGCCCCTTGAGCAATTGCGAAAAGTAGGACCCCACCCCCATGGCGAAGAGAAAAAAACCAATGGTCAGGGAGAATTGCTCCACCGTATCCCCCAGGAAATAGGAGGAAATACTGCCGATGAGCAATTCATAGACGATGGCACAGCCAGAGGCAGCGAATAAGCCGCCCAGCAAAAGCGCCAGCCCGCCTCGGGGCATTGAACCGCTATTGGACTCAGACACGGAGCAACCCCTCCAATAGGGTCGGGTCGTCAAGGCCCAATCGGGTCAAGCAGTGTTCGGCAGCCCACAGGCCGGAAAAACAGGCTTCTTCAAATAATGGTAGCCCTGTTGCATCGCAAGAACCAAAAGCCACCCCGCCATGGGGACGCCGCCGCAACAGGCTATCGGGGCCCCACAACTGCCCCGGTCCCGGTCGCACCATGCCGTGCCCCCAGCGATAGATATCTATATTTTCAACGATATCTGCCAAGTGCGGATGGGCCACCAGCAAATCGCCCATGATAAAATCCACCCAAAAAGGATGAGATCGATCGAGCAAATTTTGCCGTGCCGTGGCAATATCCTCGGCAAAAGGCAGATAATAAACCAGCACCCGGCGGCCTTCCCCGCCCCCCAGCTGGTGGTCGGCGACAATATAACCGAGTGAAGGACTCTGTTCGAGAATATTATCCCAGGCCGGTGCTACTCCTGGCCCGTCGGGCAGGTGCGAAACCGTAATCGCGGCGACCAACCAAGGACTGTAGGCCAGGCGGCCCATGGCTCCGGTCTGGTCTTGGGGCAAACCGGCGACCACATAGGGGGCCGTGTGCAATTTACCCGCATAGACCACAGTGCGGGCCCTGATACTGTGAAGCCGATTCTGCGCCACATCGACCCAGTTTATATGCAGGTTGTCGCCTGCCGGGACAATATGGCGCACGAGACTGCCGGTGAGAATCTGCCCATCCCCCAGCCGCCCGGCCAGTCCGCGGCATAAATAGGCGTTGCCCTCGGGCCAAGTCAGCGTATCGGCCGGGTATTGGTCCTGCACCCGGCGGTCGTAGGTTCGGCAGGCAAAATAGTGGATCCCCGCCCAGGCCGAAGTCTGCGTCGCCAGACTGCCGTAATCGTCTCGACAAGCGTAATCGACCAACCAGCGCAAACCGGGGCTATCCCAGCCCTGTTGGTGCAGATACTGGGCCATAGTAATCTGCTCTAAGCCTCGGGCCGCGGTGTCTTCTGTGCTATATAAAAGAGGCATGGCAAAGGCGGGCCGCCCATCGCGGCCCCGGTACAGGGTCCACCGGAGCATGGCGTCCTCAAAGGCCTCCAGATCCTGCCAGGCGGCGGCTCCGGCATCGACCAGGGGGTTCAAATCCTCGACCCAGCGACCGCCGCTGAATAGGCGTTCGTGGGGCCAGCGCAGCAGGTGCTGGGGGTCTACCTGGGGGCGACCGGCCGAGTCATAGCCTGTTATTACCTGCAAATCCTGCAGGATGGTATGGATACAATCGGCTTCGGCGGGCGGAATATTGATATAGTGCGCACCCCAGGGAAATACCGCCCCACCGCTTTGCCCGGCCCGGGCCGTCCCTCCTACCTCATCCTCTAATTCTAGTAGCAAGAAGCGCTCTAAGCCCGCCCGCCGCAGACGCCAGGCGGCGGCCAGTCCGGATACACCACCGCCCACAATGACCGCGTCGTAGAGCGGCCCGGTGGGCGGTGGGAAATCACCAATTGGGGTGCGCAATAAATGCCCCGGCACGGGCGCGGGATTAACTATGCGCCCGGGAATATCAAAATGCCGCTGCGGTATTTCCGACCGACAGGCCCAACTCCACGGCAGGCCGGCTCCCAGAGCCGTCCAACGCAAAAAAGCCCGGCGATCCACTCGCTTTGCTATTGCATCCCCATTTTGGCCTTGAGAGCGGCCAGGGAATCGTCGGCTTTGGCGGCCTTTTCACTGCCGGCCAACGCCTTATTTATTTCGTCGTCTACCGAACGCGACGAATCGGCCATATCGCCGTAGGCCTGTCCCAGAGCCTCCTGCTCTTCGACCTTTTCCTTCATACGTTCGAGAAGTTGGACCGTGCCCGAAGAGTCAATGCTGGACAGGCGCTCGTTGATCTTGCGCGTGGCGTTGGCCGTTTTGGCTCGGGCTTTAAGCGTCACCAGATCGTTTTCATAGGAGCCGATCTTCGATTTCAATTCGTTGACATTTTGCTGAATCTTGGCCACCATCTCCTGCTGCGTTTGAGTCTGCTGGCTGGCTTCTAACGCCCGAGTGGCGGCCTCTTCTTTGCGGCCGAGCGATTCGCGCGCCAGCCGTTCGGCCTCTTCCACGGCCATATCGCCGGAGGAAGCCTTTTGCAGCAGCAGCATGGCTTTGCGCTCGTAGTCGGCGGCCAAGCGCTTGCTGTCAGCGGCCGATTTTCCCTGGCGAATGGCAATGGCCTTGACCTCGGCCAGGCTTTGCAGGCTTTCATTGAGGTCTTTTTTCAAATCGCGGATGGCCTGCTCGCTCATCTTGATGGGATCTTCGAATTTGTCTACCAGGCTATGGGCTTCGGCTTGCCCGGTTTTGAATAAACGTTGGAAAATACCAGCCATTGTCTACCTCTTAAGTTAGTTGGATTGGGAATTGTCTTTGTTGACAAAGGTCAGTAATTCGTCGCCGTTTTCTGCCAGGGCCAGACTCAAGGCGTTTATGGAACCCTCCAATTCGTTGAGATCGAGGTTTTCCAAAGCAAGTGTATTGCGAAACAGCAGATGAGTCCCCCCTTCATCCAAGACAAAGGCCCCGTAGACCAATGTTCGGTTAATCTGCAATAAGCGACGATAGATCTCGGCCTGGGCCTGGGGGTCCAGTTTGAGGATGAGTTGTTCCAGGACCAATACATCGTCTTCGCAGTCGATGAGCAAATTGTGGATGCCGCGGTCGTCGTCCTCGACTATAAGGATCTCATCGGCAGGTATTTTTTCGTCGATTTGGAAACCCAATTCAAGGACGAACTCTTCGACTTTCTGAAAATTTTCAGACACGTATCATCTCCTTATTTTTGCTGCAGTGATTTTTCAATCACCTGGAAGGACCGGGTCAATTCGGCGGTTAGCTGGTCGGCGATACGCCGTTTTTCCGCATTGTTGGCGTGCAGATCGGGGTGGTATTTCTTCAGCAGCCGTTTCCAGGACCGCCGGCTGGTCTCCAAATTGGAACCGTAGGGAATTTCCAGATGGGCGTAGCAACGGGCCAGTTCGGAATCCTGGTTGGGTGGGGGCGGCCCAGGAGGTGGAGCCGCCTCGAAAGGTTCATCGGTCTCCCAGGCGGGTTCTTTATCAGACCCGGTTTCGGCCCTAATTATATTGAATAGACGATTGAAAATATCCATGCACAATCCTTCCCTATAGGCATTTTTCGTCAATATAGGGGGGAAGGTGCGCTTAGTCCAGCCCTGGCCGGGAGAGGCCCTGTACAGGACAAACCAGGGTCCATTCGGACAGTATTTGACTCTCCAACGACTCAACCACCAAGTACTGAAGCCTGCAGGCTAGTACATCAACGAGGACACCGCCTTGCTCACCATAGCCAGAGCCGCACAGAACATGCCGATCAGCGACATGCCCACCCCATACCCCACGCCAATCACCATGGCATATTGACGCCATTGCTGCTTACCGTATTTGGGCCAGAAATAATAACGGCCCAAAAAAGCGCCAATAATCGGCAGGATAAGCCCGTGCGGGGTACCCAGGACGCCCTGGACATATCCCCAGACCAAAAAGATGGGCAGCCCCAAAACATTTAACAAGGCATATCCGCCCAGCCCCCAGGCCGTACCAATGGCCATAATTTTCCACTTCTGGCCCCCCAGAGGATGATAGAGATCCTCGTCAATCAAGCCATCGCCGTCGTCGTCGATATCGTTTTTGAGCTCTTCATCAATACCCAGCAAGGCTCCCTTGGTAAGGGTAGCGCCCAGGCCATCACCCGCCTCATAGGGAATTTTGACGGATTGAATTTGGCCATCCCGCGCAAAGCTCACCAGCAGAGAATCGGCGGCAAACCGCACCATCCGCTCCAACCGCAGATACACACTGGCGCTATCCTGGCCCTGGCCCAAGAGTGGCTCGCCGTTGAAGGCGACCAGGCGATCCTTCACTTTCAATCCCACCTGTCCCACCAGACCGGCGGTTTCAACCTTGCTCATTGTTATGTGGGAGGGGCCCCACAACACCGGCTCGTCAAGACTGATTTGGCCACCCAGTTCTAGGCCTATTTCGCTGCCAATTTTCTTGCTGTAGACTTGCTTACCGCGCCGATACTGGACCAATAGCGAATCGGCGGCCCGATGCATCTGAGCATCGACAAAAGCCAAGGCAGCGCCATCGTCGGCCCACTCGCTCAATTGCAATTGCTCGCCGTTGAAGGCGTGCAGCCGATCCCCGGCCTCCAGACCGGCCCGCTGGGCGGGGCTGCCGGGCTGGACATCGCGCAACAGGATCTCGTAGCGTTTGTCGCCGTCGTCATCGCGGTGGTTGCGAGTATATTTCAGGTCCTTCCACAGGGCTTCGAACAACAGCGGAATATCCGACGAGCGCTGTAAAAATTCGCCGTCGAAGGTAGGTAACCGGTCCACTTCAAAATAAAATTCTACGGTATCGAGTCCGGCCCGCTCTACCTGCACCCTGAAATTGGGATTAGGCGTCGACAATACGACCCCTTGGGCCGGCCACAACAACTGCGGCGATTGGGGTTGGTCGGTAAATATTTCATCGGCAAAACGGTGCGGCAATTGCATGGTCTTGGGCAGATCGCCGCTGCTGTATTTGCCCTTGAAATCGGTGAAGAAATGGCCCACTTCGGACCATTCCCCGTACTGCCGCTTGGCCGGATCGGCAATGTGGACGTCGGTACTTGCCCGGACCCGCCAATACCACCATTTGCCGTCCTGCAAATTGCTCGGACTCCATACGGTCTGGTCTGCGGGCACTTCAACTTCCCCCTCTACGCCCCACATTTCGACATCGGAGCCGCTCAAGGTCTCCCCCGGCCGCCAGGTCTTATTGTACATGGTGCTGGAGAAGAACAGGGCGGTATCGAAGGCCCGCAGCGGCCACATCAACTGGGCGTAGGGATAGGCATCGGAAGGGATGGGCGCCAAACGCCAGAGAAAGGTCCAATACATCAGACTGACGGCGAAGACAATAGGCAGCATGAATAATTCGGCCTTGAGCAGCGAGGTGAATTTCATGCCGGTCAATTCGACCACCCGAAAGCCTTCGGCGTGGCCGCCGTAATTGCGTGTCGGAAAAGGTACGAACCAGATATCGACGCCCCGGTAGCCGGTGAGGAATATCACCGCCTCGTTGATATAGGGCATGCCCACCTCGCGGCCAATTAGGCCGTCGAGCCGGGCGCTGACAAAGGACATGATGGGGGCGTAGACAAAGGCGATGAGCATAAAGGTGACCAGCAGCCCGGTACCCACCAACGTCGGGAACAGCGTCTTGGCCAGGATGATGGGATAGAAAGCGGCAACGCAAAATAGGGCGACGCACAGCCAGATATTGAAATCGCCGCGTCCCAGGTGCTTAATGCAATAGCCGCGCACCTCGGCGTGGTGATTACAACCTTCGTGCATACAGGTGTCGGTGCCGGTAGTGCTATTTTCGGCTAATTGTTCGCGCAATTCGGCCCGTTTGATACGCGCCGTCGAGAACAACTGGTAAAAACTGATAAGGGTCACCGCAATGGTGATGCCAATGCCAAAGGAGCGCCAGAAATCGAGCCCGGTGGCGATTTGGGTATTGATCGTGTCCATGCCCAATTCCCACCGCGGCATATAGCCGTAGGCGTGCAGGATGGGACTGAGGGCGGTGTGGATGACGACGCCGCCGAAAGACCCTATTACGGCCCAAAATGGCATCGCCGAACCGCCGATAATAGACCCCAGACTAATGGTGATGCCCAGCGGCGTGGCCGGCAGGACATTGCCAAAATAACCGGTCAGATCCCAGAAAGGAATGGGGATCAGCTCGACTTTGGTGCCAAATAGACCGGTCACCACCGGCACGCCGACATAGATGACCCCGAAGGCGGCCCCCAATACGGCCCCAACGCTAAACAGGGGCCACTTCCAGGTCTCTTTCTCGTCGCCGCTTTCCTCGGCCAGGGCCATGGCCGACAGCGCCGACATGGGGGCCGTGGGAAAGGGCAATTGTTCGCGGTCGGAGGTGATGCGAAAAAGGACGTAACCGGAGGTAAACCAGGATATCCGGCCAACGATGGTCCCCAGTACCAGCAGGCCTATGGGCAGGGCCCAATCGGCGTGGATAAAGGTGCGTTCGGCCAGGGCCGGCGAATCGGGTCTGGGGGCCCACCAGGTGGGCAATTGTTCGGCAATGCCAAAGAGGTTGGCCTCAGCGGAGCGGACGAAATACTGGCGCCACAACAGGTCGAGGAAGGCCCCTTCCTCGCGCACCACCAGGGCCCCGGCGACATAGACCAGCAGGTAGATCTCCTGCCGGGTGAGTTTGGTGAAGGAGCGCTTGGCCACTTCGAGGAACAGGATCACCGTCACCCACTGGGCCGCCGCCCCTACCCCGCCGCCGGTGACCAGTCCCAAGTACATTTCACCGGGGGTCATTATCAGCGAAATGAATAAAACGCCGATAACGGTGCGAATGGTAAAGCCGTCCTCGAACTTATTGGGCGCCTCCAGCAGGGAGCGGAATTCCTCCACTTCCTGGTACTGGCGGTTGAATTTGTCGCGCTGGCGTTGTTGCTTGCTGCGAGGCGGCCCCTCCTCATCGGGGTGGGCAAAGTGGCGGTAGAGGAAATACCCGGCTGCCGCCACGGCTGCCGCAAGCAAGCTTAATATGATGGTAGAAGTCATGAATTTGGCTGCTTGGCTAATTGGCCCCTTAGTTGACCAATCTCACTGGCCTTGGTCGCCCTCACCCTGCTTGCTCCCTTTCGGCGGCTTCCTCTTGGGCGGCTTCCTTGGCCAGGGCCAGGGCACTCTCCTGATGGTAGGCCCGGGAGGCATCGTCCATGGTATGCCAGATGAGGAATTCTTTGCGCAGGCGGTTCATAAAGCGGTGGTTGATGCGCTGCCAGAAGGTATCCTGGCCGCTGATGCGCTGAATAAATACTTCAATCGCATATACCCTCGGGATGTTCGAAGGCACAAATTCGAGCTGCATATATTGGCTCACGCCCATGTCGAAGGGGGCTAACCACACTAACATGCGCACGGCATATTCGGGGCCCCGGGGCCCCTCTTCGGAGACTATCCCCACTTTTTCGGCGTAGAAATCGCCGATCGATTCCTCGCTGTAGGCGTTAAAATAATTGCCGAGAAACCCGCACATGCCCAACACTTCGGGCTCGCTGACCATAAAGGGGAATTCAAAGTCCCAGCGGTCGCCGTCGGGCGGCGGCGGGGTCCAGCGGCGCACTGTATCGGGAACGGCGGTGCGGGCCGCCACTCGGGCCGGGTAGATCGTCGACATCAGCACGACCGCCATTACCACCAGGGCCGAGGTAATGGCCGAGATAGACGAATAGTTCAAATTCATACCCTGGATCAGATTGAGCCAGATCAATACTTTGCCCAGCCCCTGTCCCAGGATATAGCCCAGAGTCACACCGATGACGGCATAGACGCAGGCTTCGGCGATAAAGAGCATGGCGATATGGGCCGGTGCCAGCCCCACCGAAGAATAGATAGAAATTTCGCGGAAGCGTTCGTAGACGGCCCCCAGCATGGCGTTGAGGACAATGAGCGAGGCGATGACCAGCGGGATCAGCAACGCCCCCATGCCCTCGACCGAAGTCATGCCCATAGAAGTATAGGAAAAGACATTGATATGGTCCTCACCCGGATCCTTGAGACCGGCAAACAGGGTAATGGCCAGTCGCAACAAGAAATCCTCGACAATTTCGCGTCCGCCTTCAGCCTCAAAGCGCACGGCCACCGAACGCAGGTCGCCGCCGACTTCGCGCAAGGTCTGGAAAGGCATTATCAGCACGTTTTCCGGAGCCAGATGCACAAAGGGCTTGATCTCCAGCAGATTCTCCTCGTCGGTGATCGACATCTCCACAGTAGTGGTTGGCCCCAGGGCCTGGGCACTGGACAATTGGAAGTCGGCCGGGGTCAAGGGTTCGTCGTCGAGATCGTGCAATTGGTCAAAAGCGGCCGAATTGATTATGCCGCGCACCAGCAACGGACGCCCGAAAACCTGCACGCTGACTTGTCCCACCTGATCGGCGCCAATACCCAGATTTTGCGCCATTTCGTCGGTGAGCAGGCAAGATTCCTCATCGGCTCGTTCAAAAAAGGTGCCGGCCTCCATCAATTTATCGACCTGGGTAATGCGGGCTTCTTGCGGGGCCAGGCCCAGCAGGCCAGTCGATTTGATCGAGCTGCCCTGGTAGGCAATATCGATATATTTCTTCTGCTCTTGGTCGACGGCGATATACCAGTTGCGCGGGGCCACCACGCCGTAGGGGCCAAAATGCGAACGGGCGAAATCGAGGGTGGGTTCGTTGAGCGAATTCCAGCCCCTGTCGCGGATGAGCACACCTTCGTACAGCCCCTCCTGAGGTACCGAAAAGGCCATGAAACGGACCTTGTCATTAAAAGAGGTGAAGGACAATACAGTAAAGGTCAACAGGGTCAGGGTCAACAGGGTCAAACCGGTGCGCATTTTGCGCCGCCGCATATTGGAAATGCCCAGCATGAAAGCGGTATAAGAGGCGCCGATGCGGCTGATATCGGTCTCGTGGATACGCGCCTGGGCGGCCTGGTATTCCTTCATATGGCGGTTGAAACGGCCACTGATAAGGAGAAAGACAAATACCGCCATGGCCATAATGGCAAAGGCCAATAAAATGACCAAAGGATGGGCAATGGCAAAGGCCGGATGGATCTGCGAAATGACGATCCAGATAATCACCAACAAGCCGGCGAAACCGACCAATTGCCAGCGAATATCAGAGGCGGCCAGCAACAGGCGTTCGCCGAAGAATGCGGCCGGAATAACCAGCGCCAGAAAGAACACCATGCCCTTGATGACGTCGTTGAGTGTCCCCAGTACGTCGGGATAGGCCCGGGCGGTCACCCCCAGAGCGGCGCGGACGTAGGCCACGTATTGGTCCCAGCGCTTTTCCTGGCGGGCTTCCTTGGCCCCGGCGATGAGCTCGGCGCCGCGCTCGTGCAGCCGGTTGAGGCGCTGGTTTTCAATGGCGTGCTTGCGCATGGTCCGCAGCCTGGACTCGTTGAGCTGCCACATATCCTCAACGGCCAACAGCCCGGTGGGCATTAACTCGTCCCGGTCGAGGCGATAGCCGATACCCCTGGCCAATTGTTCGGTTTCGACTCCTTGGCTGTTGATCAGCATCATGCGGCCGTCCATCAACATCTTTAAGCCGTCGCCTTCGTCCGTCTCCTTGCTACTAAATACCAACCCCACAGCTTCGTTCCGCCCCAACCCGAGGGCCAGCCCGTACTGGCGCGGCGCCACGCCGTTGGTATCCATGACTTTGACCCCTCGCAAGGGCTTGAGAAAACGGGGGTCGATCAGCCGAAAAAAGGGTTTGGAGATGGCGGGAAAGACAATGATCAACTTTTCCTGGGTCGTCCAGCGGATCGAGGCGCTGAGGGCCCCCCCCATGACCCCCTTGCCGTGGAATTTGGATGTGCGCTCGCTTAAATCCGGGGCATAGGTCAAATCGCCGCTCTCGTCATCGAGAACATAGGCCGCCACCGCTGTGCCCCCCAAAGGCAAGCCCGGGATATTGATATTGCCTTGGTCGTTAGTTTGGGCAAAACGGGTCCAGCGGACCCCTTTATGGGAGGAATTCTCCAACCCCACAGCTATTACGGCGTTGCTTATGAGCCGATCGGGCACTTGGCTGCGACGCGGAAAGGCGCGCACTTTGACCAATAACGAGCGCAATTCGTCTTTGAGGACAGGGCCAAAATCCTCTAAATCGGCAAATAGGTCGGGGTCGTCAAAGGCCTGGGCAAAAACCTCGTTGATAAAGGCGCTCTGCCGCGCCAGATTGCCAAAATCTACCTTCTCCACTACATCGAGAGGGGTATCGACTATAAAGCGGGCGTCGTTGACAGTAACAAAGGCCAGGGATACCAAGCCGGCCTGCAGGGCCGTTTCGCTATTGACACTGACACCCCCTGGAACAAAAGTCGACCAATCCATGCCCTTGATGGGGCTGATGCCATTGACCAGGGCTTGTTCGGGGTTGCGGCCCTGCCGGGGCGCCACATCCTCGGCATAGGCGGTAAAACGCCTGCCAAAGGGAACGAAAAAGCGCTTTAGGTCGTAGCTATTGGTATTATTCCAGATACCGACTTGATCGGTGCGGGTCGATAGATCGAGACTGATAAATAGTTTCGGGTCGAGGGGCAATTCGAGAAATTGCCGGTAGTGGGGCAAAACGCGGGCGTGGCGGTCGAGAAAATTGACAATGCCCTGTTGCCCCTGGAAATGGGCCGCCGTGGCCACCAGCACCACCGGCCGGGCTACTGGGTTGGCCTTGAGATGGCGAGCCAATTCGAGCAGGGCGGCAATGCTGGAGGCCGTTTCGGCCGAGGGCGCCAGGCCGGGAACCACGGAAATACCGTCGTAATAGGCCTCGACAATTATATTTTCTTGGCTCAGCTGGGGATCGGTGCCCGGCAGCGTGCCCCAGATATTCCAGGTGGGCCGGGTTTCCCAATCCATGCGGCTGTGCAGACGCACCCGCAAGGCCTCTTCATTCAAGCGCCGCCTCAGTTCGAGCCCGGCTTCCCGCTCGACCCAAAATCGGGGCAAATGCAGCGGCGCGGTGGAATATTTGCCCTCGGCCTGACGCCAGGTGGAATGTTCGGGTTCGATAAAGAGGATGGCCCGGGCCCCCAACGAGGCCGCCTGCATCCAGCGGTTCCAGCTGTTGAATTCCATCAGGATGATGGCGCCTTCAACATCCTTGCCGTTGTATTCTTCATAGCGCCCTTCACCGCCCCAGATCACCGGACCTTCGAGGCCCTCGGCAGCGATGGTGGTGGTGCGCACCAAATTGGGCCATAAACCTCGCAATTCGATGCGCTCCCCGGTGGCGGGGACCACCAGATAGCTCCCCTTGTCCACCGGCAGGGTAACCGGAAATTCCTCGCGGGTAATATTGCTGAGCCCGATTTGCTGGAAGGCTTGTTCGACCCAATCGCTGGCCCCTTCGCTACCCGGATAGCCGCTGATGCGCGACTCGTAGGCGGCCATGGCCTCCACTGTGGTGCGCAGACTTGCTTGGTCGGCCGCACTGGGAGCAACGGCAAAAAGCCCCAAACATAGGACGAACGTCAGACAGCAGAGGCCCTGCCAACAGGCTCGCATAGACTCACCTAAATCCCTTGTGGAATAGCATCTTCGCCGAATTAAACCCAGAAGATACTGTTCCCGACCTTTCCTGTAAAGTAATCGATAATCAGCCATAAACCGTTGCATAGGACCTGCCCGGCAATAAGCCCCAAAAAAAATGCCTGACTGTTCCGGTAGAGAGTCTGCCCCCCGTAGCGCAGGATCATTTTTTTGATCGCCCAGGCCAGAAATACACTGAACCATACGTGGTTCATCATGCTGTTGGCGCCTATGGGGAAGCCAATGGGATGTACCGGCCACCAGGGCAACCGCTGCCGGGCCCACATCATGGCAACCATGGCCAAACCGCCACCGGCCAGGAAACCCATTCCAGGCCAGTAGACCGGATCATTATCCATATTGCGCAGGGCGGTATTGTAGGCCATTTCGGGCAGGCCTTTGAAGAACCAGCTATTGAGGTTAATGCCGCCGTGGCGGTAAGCCATGCTAAAGATCATCCACACCGCCCCGACCGAGCCGATAAATAAGGCCAGAATTATGGCCCCGAACACCACCCGGCGATGGCGCGGCTCCATTTCTTCGATCAATTTGAGGGCATTGGCACAGGTAGCCATGACGAAAACGCGGATATCGGCAGCCCAGATATAGGCCAGGGACATATTGAATATTCCAGTAGGTCCCACCGCGGCGGCCCCTATCCCCTGGGCAATAAGATCCGGCGCAATCATCGGCGACCGCACCGCGGCCAAGCCGGCTTCGGCGACAATCCGAGTTATACCCAAAAAGATGATCAAGGCCAGCACCACAAAGAGCAAAGCGATCCAGAGGGGGGTTCCCATGGTCCACTGCCACCAGGTCAAGAACGCCGCCCCACCCACAGCTCCGATAAAAGCGCTGCGGTAGGATAGGATTTCGTCCCTATCCTCCACTTCCGGGGCCCGCCCCAGGGCTTTGCGGACGACATTGCCGTAGTGTTCGCGACCTACCCACAAGCCCACCAATACCATGGCGATTAGGGCGCCTAGACCCTGGTAGGCAAGGAAGGGATAATCGGATACCCCAAAACCAATTTTCTGTTCGGATTTGATCCCGGCTAAGAAGAACACTTCTTTCTCAAATTTAGACAGGATATGGAAAATCCAGATGCCGGCGGCGATATTGGCGTTGATAAAGTACGAAAAGCCCAGCATGGCAAAACTGACCGTCATTTGCAGGCTCTGGTGCGCCATCAGGGCAAAGTGCCAGGTCAGTCGGACAATGGGGACCGCCGGCTCGTAGCGGTGCAAAGCCGTTAAACTGCCCACCAGCATCGGCACCGCCAGGCCCGCCCACATCGCCTTTTGGCGAAAAAAAGAATTGACTAGGCGGTCCTCTTCCTCGCCCCGTATCATGGCCAAACCGACCTGGGCAATGGGATAGGCCAGGCGCTCGCGTTCCATCCACTGGCGACGGACGATCACGGCCAGCGACACCATGGTTATGTATAGGGCCAATAAGAAGCCCCCCCACCACAGCAAGGGCTCCACCCACAACTGATATGGGATACTAGCGCCCGGATTGGCCAAGCCTTCGTAAAAGAGTTTACTGCCGGTACCGTCGTCGACGAGGATGGCGTTTGGGGGTTGGTGCGGCAATAATTTTTCTACCCATTTATTCTCGGGGGTGGCGTAGTAGAAAATAGCCGTGATCATCGGCAGAATCTGCTCGCTCAATCCCATAGTGCACAGGGCCGAGACAATCAGCAGCATGGCGTAGACCAGGACCAACTCCCCCCGATTGAGGGCCAGCGAACCACCGCGGGAGGCAATGGGCAGATTGAGCAAGGCGGTGGCCAGAAAAAAGGTGGCGCAAATAAAACCCGGCGAATGGATATCGATTTGGTCGGTTGGGGTGAAATTGAAATACCAGGCCGTGGCGATTGGCGCGGCGAAAAGCAACCCCTTCCACCAGGTCCCCCCCACTACTTTGAGGACCAGATTCAACAGGCCGATCAACAACAAGAACAGAAAAATGGCCCCCGGCGTGGAAAAGTCGAGAGCCATATACGAACCCCGGATAATCATATTGCCGTACGGGGCGCCAATCGCCAGGAAAAAAGATAGGCCGCCCCCCAGCCAAAAGGCGCGCCAAGAGAGACCTTGTTTGCCCTGGTCTCCCAAGACCGACTCCTGGCGGCTCTCCAGATAGTCCCGATAGATTTTGGGGATTAGCTTTTTCACCAAAAATTTTTAGCCAAGAGATTTGTTGGACTGTTGCAAAGACCGGAATTGGCAGCTCTATCTGTTAGGCCGCCGATCAAGTATGAGGCGTCTTTATATATAGGTCAACCCCCTAGCTTAGTGCAACGTTCCGGCTTGCCGTTGCCCCGGCGGCTGGGTACATTCCCCTCATCGCCTATCCACAACTCCGCGAAAGGAATGCCCCATGATCGACCGCGTCGCCCTGGGCCTGACCGGGCTCGAAGTTTCACGCCTGTGCTTCGGCACCGGCACCTACGGCTGGGACCACAAGTCCAAACAAGGGGATTTGGGGCTAGACGGCCTGGCCCATTTGCTGCGCTTTGCCCACGAGCGCGGCGTCACCTTTTGGGACGGGGCCGATATGTACGGCACCCACGCCCATATCGCTCGCGCCCTCCAGGAAGTCGACCGCAACAGCATCACCCTGACCACTAAAACGGTATCGCGCGATTCCGACGGGGTACGTGAAGATGTCGAGCGCTTTTTAAAGGAATTGCAGACCGATTACCTAGATATCGTCCTCCTCCACTGCATGACCGACCCCGAATGGCCCGAGAAAATGGCCGGCCCCATGGATGTCTTGTCCGAGTACAAGGACAAAGGCGTCATCCGCGCCGTTGGTTGTTCCAACCACGATTTTGGCGCTTTTAAAACGGCCGCTGCCACCGACTGGGTAGACGTGGTACTGGCGCGCATCAATTACGCCGGCGACCGCATGGATGCCTCCCCCGAGGAGGTGATACCGGTAATCGACCAGATGGCCGCCGCCGGCAAGGGCATCTACGGAATGAAAGTGGTGGGCGGCGGCACCGATTTGACCAAGGACCCGCGCCGGGCGATACGCTTTGTGCTGGAGCAGGAATCAGTACATGCCATGGTCATCGGCATGTTGAGCGAGGCCGAGGTGGAGGAGAATATAGGGCTGATTGGCGAATTGGTGGAGGCATGAAACGAGATTAAATCTATCCGGTTTATACAGCACAAGAAAAGGGGGCCGTTGCAACGGCCCCCTTTTAGTTCTACCCCAAAGGCTTAGACCATCGTCCAGCCCCCATCCACCACCAGGGTATGACCGGTGATCATGCTGGCCGCAGCTGAGGCCAAAAATATCACCGGCGCCGAAATCTCCTCGGGCTCGGCCAAGTCGCCGCGCAACAGATTCTTGGTTTTCACCGCATCGGCAAAGGCCTGGCTGTCTTTCATGGCCGCTTCTGCCAAAGGCGACCGCGTTACCGTAGGGGCCACCGCGTTTACCCTTATTTGATGCTCGGCCCATTCGGCCGCCATAGTCCGTGTGAGATTGTTGACCCCGCCCTTAGCCCCCGAATAGGGCCCACGCTCTGGGGCACCGATGACTCCAGCCTGGGAGGATATATTGACGATACTGCCCCCCGAGCCCTGGGCAATTATCTGGCGGGCGGCGATCTGGCTACAGAAAAATACATTTTTGAGATTGGCGTCGACAATCAGATCGTACAATTCCTCGTCGTAGTCGAGGATTTTTGCCAGCTTATTGTAGCCGGCGTTATTGACCAGCACGTCGATGCGGCCGTAATGCCCCACCACCGCATCCATAAAGGTCTGGATAGCCGCCACATTGGTTACATCCAACGAGTGGTAGAAGCACTCGCCTCCCCCGTTCTCGATTTCTTGGGCCAACGTCTCTAGTTCACCGGTAGTGCGACTGCCCACCGCTACTTTGGCTCCGGAGGCCACAGCATCGAGGGCGATGGTGCGGCCAATACCGCGGCCGGCCCCGGTGACAATGACGACTTTGTCAGCTAATTCAAAGGTCGATAAATGTCCCACTGATTAACTCCTGTTAGATAGCTTTTGTTGATTGGTACGGCCCTATTCACTCGGCCGCCATCTGGATGGCCCCGGCCGTAAAGACATCGACGCGGGCCCCATCGCCGTGGTATTTTTTTAGCTGGGCAATCACCTCGGGCCAAGTTTTGCAGAAAATAGTATCCTCGCCAAAGAGCGATTTGCTGTCCCAGTGGTTGACCCCCGGGGCAAAGAGAATGGTACGGGTGGAGCGCTTGCCGGGCTGGCCCCGCAACGCCGTCCCCGGTCCCAATACAGAATGCCAGCCCAATCCCTCGGGACTAGCCGAACACAGCACTACAGTTGAATTGGGCCCCAGCGGTTTTTTGGAACTGCTATTAAGCGGCACCATGCCCAATCCGGCCTGGCACAGTTCGGTGTCTTTGGGGAAAGCGTTGAAAACGCCAATTTCAATTTCGTCGGGGATGTGAGTGGCGTACAATTCGCGCCCCAATTGGCAGCCCTTTTCAAAGGCAATATCGGTATCGCCGGCCACCAAGCCGATCGTCTCCAGTTTTTCGTTGAGCAGCGGGTTGACGATATAGTCCACCCCCGCCATGCGCGCCACTTCGGACAGATGCTCACGGAAATTTTCGTGCACAAAGCGGTGGTTGAGCAAAATAGTCTGCTGACCGCACGCACCCGGGATAAGCAGCTTGGCGCCGCCGCCGAACATCCCCCCGCGGGGCGTTATCATCCCCAGGGCGATGCGCACCTGACAGCCCATCAGGTCACGGTTCACCTGCACAGGTATGCCGCGGCTGGAATAGCCCAAAAATTCGAGGTTTTCGTAGGCGTTGTGGTTTAGCACCTGCATGGTCTCGACAATGTCGAGCCCCACCTTCTTTATTAGGTCATCTCGGGTCATGGGCCGGTGGGCGGCCAGGGCGCAGATAATTTTGACCTGATCGCGGCCGATACCACCGGCCTCCAACTCTTCCAACAGATAGGGCAATAGGCGAAAGGCGGGGGTGGGCCGCGACAGATCGTCGATCAATATAGCGGCCGATTCGCGCCCCTGGACAAAATCGCGCAGCGGCGGGGCCCCGTGGGTTTCTGACAGGCTACGGCGAATACCGGTATCACCAATATCCGTGCCGCCTTTCATGGCGTGGGCTTGGACCTGCCATCCACTGGGAAAATCGAGTTGTATGGACTTTTCGCCATACCAGGCGGCCCACGGTATTTCGACGCTACTCATAATTGGCTCCTGTGGCGGCTGTTCTCAACCGGCCTATTTATGGGAATCGTACCCGCCTATGCTGTTGCCCAATTCCGCTAGTATCAATCCAAGCCCATAGCACGCAGATTATTGAAGCTGATCCCCAGACTTTCAAAAGGATCGCGTTGGCAGCGGTCCTGTTCGACGATATACCATTCGACCTCTGCATCGCGGCAGGCGGCCAGAATTTCGGGCCATTCGAGATTGCCCTCCCCCACCTCGGCAAAGAGCTGGGTACTGCCGTCCATAGCCAGGTCCTTGAGATGGACGATATGCATGCGTCCCTTCAGTTTTTTCAACCAAGTGACCGGGTTGGCCCCGCCGTGCTGAATCCAGTAGGTATCGATTTCGGCCGAAAAGACCTTCGGATCGCTCTCTTCGTAAATAAGATCGAGCCCGGTTTTATCGCCAAAACGCTCCAGCTCGAAGCTGTGATTGTGGTAGGAAAAGGTCAGACCGGCGTCTATGAGTGGGCGCATGGTCTTGGAGGCTTCCCGGGCAAAGCGGACAAACCCCTCGCCACTGCGGAATTCCTGCGGCAAGCCGCCGATGGCCACATGGCGGCAACCCCACAAATTGTGCTCGTCGATCACCGCTTGGGTCTCCTGGCAAATGCGGTCGTAGCCAACGTGGGTGGCGACTATTTTTAAGCCTTCGCCGTCGACGATATTTTTCAGTTCCTGCGGATCGATGGGCCCCAGGGCCGAAGTCTGCACGGCTTCGTAACCCAAGGCGCTGACCTTTTTCATGGTGGTGGCAATATCCTGGGGCGTCTTGGTAAAATCCCTCAGGGTGTACAGTTGGGCGGCGATAGCGGAATTAGACATGGAAATGCTCCTGCGGCTGCTGGGGGTAAACGAGGGTATCTTGAAGGCAATATAGGAGCGGTCTGTCTAGGGGTCAACCGCAGCCCAAAAGGTTTACAAATTCGCCTTAATCGTCTTTTTTTCGCCGCGCCCACAAAGGCCCTAAATAGCCCGGCACCGCCAGGGCCAAGCCCGCAGTGGCCAAACCCGCCCAACCGGCCATGGTGCCCACTGCCAGTGGCGCCCCCCACCATTCTGCCATAAGCCCACTTTGCAGTCGCCCGATAGGCCCCCCGCCAATGGCCAGCACCAATGCACCCATGGCGCGGCTGCGCATCTCGTCGGTGGCTTCGAGCAAAATGATGGAACTCTGCATGGTGCTAAAACCGGCTTGGCCAATCCCCGAGACAACCAGCATAACCATAGCCAGAGAAAACGTAGTGGAGATGGAAAAACCCACTACACCAATACAGGACAAGACGGAAAACCCGGCGAAAATCCACTCCCGGCTCATACGGCGGCGCAAAAAGGTGACCCCTACTAAGCCCACCGACGCCCCCAGCCCCGAGGCCGCTCCCAACCAGCCCAATCCCAAGGGCCCCTGATGGAGGATATCGCGGGCAAATACCGGCAGCAAATTCATGTAAGGGAAGGTCCACACATTCATCACTACGGTGATGAGCAAAACCCCCCAGATGGGCGGCTTGCCACGGACGAAACGCAGCCCCTCGCCCACCTGCTGCAGCCCATGCCGCCAACCGTGCGGGGGCACGGGGGCACGGGCGTTGGTCTTCATCCCAGACAGCAGCAAAACAGTCAGAATCCCGGTGACAGTCAAAACAGCCAAAGCGCCCGCCGTGCCCAATTGGGTCATAACCCACCCCGCCAGCAAAGGCCCCGAAATCCGCGTCGCCGACTGGACCACGTTTTCCAGCACCATGGCGTCGACGACCCGCTCTTTGCCCACTAAATCGGGAATGAGCGAGCGTCTGGCCGGCCAGTCGATGGCCCAGCCGGTGCCGCTAACCAGACTAAATGCAATGATGTGCCATAATTCGAGTTGGCCCCACCACAGCAACAGGGTTACGGCGCCAATGCAAAGAGTATTGGTCACCTGTACCACTTGAATGATGAGACGGCGGCGGAAGCGATCGACCACCTGGGCACTGAAAACGCCAAATAACAGCAGCGGCAACGCCCGGGCGAAGGCGGCAAACTGGACCCATCCCGGCGAGTCAGTGACATCGTAGACCAACCAGCCCAGGGCCAACATTTCGATCCACATGGCCTGCCACCACAGCCCGTTGGCCAACCACAGGCGGAAGAAATCGCCGTCGGCCAAGGGCTGCCATATAGCCCAATGGCGCCAATGAACCGTCCTTTGGCCCTTGCCGCCTTCTTTGCCATCTGCTTGGCCCATTGCCTATATTCTCAGCCTTCGCCCAAAGGAATACACACCCACCGCTGGAGGAATTCGCCATGTCCGCCGCCGACCGCCTGGCCGCTCTCGGCCTGACCCTGCCCGCCCCGCCGCAACCCGCCGGCGCCTATACCCGTGCCGTGCAGGCCGGCGACCTCATCTTTCTATCCGGCCAATTGCCTATGGAGACCGGGCAAATAAAGTACGCCGGAACGGTGGGCGATCAACTCAGCGAGGAAGAAGGCTACGCCGCCGCGCGTCTTTGCGCCCTCAACGCCTTGAGCATTCTCCAGGCCGAATTGGGCAGTTTAGAGCAAATCGGGCGCATTGTCAGGCTGGGCGGCTTTGTCTGCTGCGCCCCGGGGTTTAGCGGCCAGGCTGGCGTGCTCAACGGCGCTTCGGAATTGGTGCACGCTGTTTTCCAGGAGCGCGGCGTGCACGCCCGCTTTGCGGTCGGCTCGCCTGGTTTGCCTCTCAATGCCGCGGTGGAATTGGAGGTAATCGCCCAGGCAAGTTGAAGAGATCCCGCTCTTTTCGCCAGCCGCCTCAAGGGCTACCAATACAGCCCTTGGGCTAATCCAATAATAAAACGGGGTCCTACCCCCTTAAGGGATAGGACCCCGTTTGCAGCCTATATCGCCCTTGCCTAATCCACCGATTGTTGCGGACTTTCGCCCACTGGCTCAATTGGGTCGGGGTCGGGTGCGGACCCGTTATCCGAGGGCGGATCGTCTTGGGCACCCGCCCCATAGACCTTGATCAAAGCCTGCAATTCTTCGCCGTCCATCACTTCCTTGACAAAGAGAATCTCCACCAATTTGTCCAACAGGACCCGGTTTTCGCGCAGGACCTGCAGCGCGGTCTGGTGGGCTTCCTCGATAATGCGGCCGATTTCTTCATCAATGAGGCGAGCGGTTTCCTCGCTATACGGCTTTTCCCCCTGAGGCATACCCAAGAATTGCTGCCCTCGGGCTTCGCGGTGGGCCACCAGCCCAACCCGCTCGCTCATACCGTATTCCTTGACCATACTCTCGGCCATTTGGGTGGCTTGCTGCAAATCGTTGGAGGCCCCGGTGGAAATCTCGCTAAAGACGACTTCCTCGGCTGCACGCCCCCCCAGAATACCGCCCAGGGTATCCTTTAATTCGGACCGCGTCATCAAATAGCGATCTTCAGTGGGCATATTCAAGGTATAGCCGAGGGCCGCCACGCCGCGCGAGACAATCGATATTTTCTGCACCGGATTGGCGTTGGGCAGCAATTCCCCGACAATGGCGTGGCCGGCTTCGTGAAAAGCGACAATTTTGCGTTCTTTTTCGCTGAGCACCCGACTTTTGCGCTCCAGGCCGGCGACCGAACGTTCGACTGCCTCGTCCATTTCGGCCATGGTTATGGCCTCTTTCTGGCGCCGGGCCGCCAGTAGCGCCGCCTCGTTGATAACATTGGCCAGGTCGGCCCCGGCAAAGCCGGGGGTGCGCACGGCCAATTTACGCAAATCGGCATCGCCAGCCAGTTTCACTTCCTGGGCGTGAATGCGCAAAATCGCCTCGCGTCCCTTGACATCGGGCCGATCAACGGTGACGGTGCGGTCGAAACGGCCGGGCCGCAACAAGGCTGGGTCGAGAATCTCGGGCCGGTTGGTCGCCCCCATCAAAATGACCCCGGCATTGGTCTCGAAGCCGTCGAGTTCGGTGAGCAATTGGTTGAGGGTTTGTTCGCGCTCGTCGTGACCACCAAAAGAAGTAGCGCCCCTGGCTTTACCGAGGGCGTCGAGTTCGTCGATAAAGACAATGGCCGGGGCGTGCTTCTTGGCCTGTTCGAATAAATCGCGTACCCGGGCGGCCCCAACCCCCACGAACATTTCGACAAAATCGGAGCCGCTGATGGAGAAAAAGGGTACCGAGGCCTCTCCTGCCACGGCCTTGGCCAACAGCGTTTTACCTGTGCCAGGGGGCCCCACCAGCAAGACCCCGGCGGGGATGCGCCCGCCCAGAGCCTGGAAGCGCTCGGGGGTGCGAAGAAATTCGACGACTTCTTCCAACTCTTCCTTGGCTTCGTCGATGCCGGCAACATCGCCAAAAGTAATGCCCGTGCCCTTTTCCATATAGACTTTGGCTTTACTCTTGCCAATAGACATCAGCCCGCCCGAGCCACCGCCCAGGCGCCGTGACATAAAAACCCAGACACCGACAAAGATAAGGGCCGGCAATATCCAGGAGAGCAACATAGCAAACCAGTTATTGTCGGGCTCGCGATCAAAAACAACATCTGATTTTAGCAGGATCTCGACCAGATTGGGGTCTTCCATGCGCACGGTAACAAAGTGGTCCCCATCAAAAGTCAAGCCGGTAATATGCTCGCCCTGCAATTCGATTGATTTGATTTTTCCAGCTTCGACCCAATGGCGGAACTTACTGTATTCTATTGTAGTTACTTGGCTTTCAAGGAAATTGTTCAGGGAAAGTACCAAAACCACAAACAGCAGTATATAGCCAATGGTCAATTGCGAACGACGGTCCATTTTCATAATTGGGAATTACACGCTAGTATTTGAAGATGCGTCAGTTAGGAGGGTTGGCCACACTGCAAAGGAAGATACTCGGCAGGGTGGGTTCCGTCAAGGAAAGTTCCCCTACTAAAAAAAGATAAGTCTTGTTTAAAACAAGACTTGCGGACCGGTTTTGAGTTCCGCCGGGAGCCGCAAAAGGGGCTCACTGTCAACCAGCAGACGACTGGCGGCCAACAAAAAAACGCTCGCCGTCTTCCCAATGCCCGCCGATACCCCAGTCGCGCCCTTGCTCAAGGCGGCTCCGAGTGTTAAAATAGACCCGCTCAAAACCCTGTTGTTGTAGCAATTTAAACCAACTGCCCGGAGGCAGGATCTGCAAATAGGGAGCTTCTTGTTCGGGGGCAAAGCGTTCCCCCAATTCCCGTTCAATAAAGGGCAGTCGAGCCAGCCGTCCCAGAGCCATTTTGCCCAAACTCAACAGTCGGAAAAGGGCGTATATATTGAAGGCGTACAATGAGTGGGCCGAAAAAATGAAAACCCCGCCCGGCTTGAGCAGACGATGGACCGCCTGCAATACCTGGGCCTTGCCGATGCGGCCGGGCATGAGTTCGAGTCCGTTGTAGAGGAAGAGGATGGCGTCGAAAGTAGCCGGCAGCAGGTCGAGTTGGAGGGCGTCCATCTCCTCAAAATCGACCTGGACCCTGGCCCGCCGCGCCTGCATGCGGGCGGCGTCGACCATTGCTTTGCTGATATCCCCCCCCAGCACCTGGAACCCCATTTGCGCCAAAGGGATCGAAGTGCGACCGGCCCCGCAACCCAAATCGAGCAGCCGCCCCCCCGGGGGCACAAAGCGCTCGATCAGGGTTTTTTCGGCGGGCCATAAACCCACCTGGCGGTACTCTGCAACGACCCGGGGATCTTCATAGCTCTGCTTTACCAGCTTACATATACGCCCGGCGCTGGGATGGCTCACTGATTTAGGCCAGCAAACCTGGAGTTTCGAGAATTTCTTTCAGGCGCTTGAGAAAACGGGCCCCCAAGGCTCCGTCTACGCTGCGATGGTCGGCAGCCAGATTGAGGGTCAGCATGGGGCGCACTGCCATGGCGTCGTTGTCTAGAGCCACAACCCTCTTTTCTATGGCGCCCACTGCCAGGATAGCGGCCTGGGGCGGGTTGATAATAGCGGTGAATTGCGACACCCCGAACATACCCAGATTGGAAATGGTAAAAGAGCCGCCCAATAAATCGTCGGGCTGCAGGCGACCGTTGCGAGCCCCATCTATCAGGCGCGCGCTCTCGGCGGCGATGGTCTCAATGGCGAGTTCGGGGACATTTTTTATTACCGGCACCATTAGGCCATGGGGCGTATCGGCGGCAATGCCGATATCCACCTGAGCTAATTGTCGCACCTGCCCTTCTTCGTAGACGCTGTTGAGGCGGGGGAATTCGCCCAGGGCCCGCCCCACGGCTTTGACAATAAGGTCGTTGAAGGAAATTTTCTTGCCCTCAATCTGATAACCCTGGCGAAATTGCTGCAACCAAACCGCCGCCACGTGCATAGTCAGGTGAATATGGGGCACATCGCGCGAAGAGGCCGTCAGGCGCTCGGCCGCCACGGCTTGGGGCCGGGTCAGCGGGACCACTTGGCCAGCCTCGGAGGCGACCGGGGCGGCAGCAGGCGCGGCAGCAGGCGTGGCAGCAGGCGCGCCTGCTGCCAGGGATTCGATATCGGCACTGACAATGCGGCCGCCGGGCCCACTCCCTTGTATCTGGGATAGATCGAGCCCTTTCTCGGCGGCCATTTTGCGGGCTTTGGGCGAAGCTCGGTGCGGCCGGCCGGCCACCGCAGCCGGGGGCGCCGGCGAAGCTGGAGCCGGACCGGCCGTTGCAACGGAGACGTCCACGGGCGCCGAGGTCGGTGGGCTTGCAGGGACAACTTCGGCTTCGGGGGCCGTGGTCGGAGCGGCACCGGCTACTAAATCGCTGATATCCTCCCCCTCGTCGGCGATATAGCCAATGGGCAGGGAAACAGCCACTTCTTCCCCGGCTGCAATGAGAATTTTACATAGAATTCCGCTTGCCTGGGCTTCTACTTCCATGGTCACCTTGTCGGTGGCCACTTCCAGCAGAGGTTGGCCCTTTTGCACTGACTGCCCTTCCTCGACCAGCCAGGCGGCAATAGTACCGCTTTCCATAGTTAAGCCCAATTTGGGCATCACGACTTCGGTTGCCATAATTATCTTCCAGTTTCTCCGCCCCGCACACAGCCGGGCGAGACGTGGGATCAAGTGGCTAAGTATTTGGAAATTTGTCTATAATTGAGCTTTTTAGTATAGGCTGGACGGCGCCGACCTGTCAAATTAGCCGGGGCTTTTCGGCCTCTTTCTGCCCCCATCACTCTCTTACCCAGAGGACCACCTGTGGCTGGAATTAGCCGCGATTTTACGGCGACGACGTTTGTCGTCCACCGCGACCGAACCTTGCTTTTATGGCATCGGAAAGTGCAGGCCTGGCTGCCGCCGGGCGGCCATATCGAAGTCGATGAATTGCCCGAAACAGCGGCCCTGCGGGAAGTCCGGGAAGAAACCGGACTGGACGTTGAATTGCTCGGCCAGCAGCAAAATTGGGACGGAGTCCAGGTCTTGCGCCGGCCCGAGTGTATCCTGCTGGAGAATATTTCCCCCGGCCACCAGCATATCGATCTTATCTACTTTGCCCGGGCCCCCAACGACTGCACCCAGATAAACCCAGCCGAGGCCACCAACAGTCGTTGGGTAACCCACGAGGAATTGGTAGACCCCGCCATTGCCGCAGATATCCGCATTTTGGGACAGCGGGCCATTGCTGCCTGCCAGGAGACTTAATTAAATGGGCCAAACTGCTTTTTACCACCACCCTGCCGGTCTAGCCCACGACAGCGGCCCCGGCCACCCCGAATGCCCCCAGCGCCTCGAATACCTAGTGGCCGAAATCAACCGTCGGGGGCTCGACAAAGACCTGCTGATGCGACGACCAGAAGAAGCCCCGGTTGCCAGCCTAGAGCGCAATCACGAACGCGCATATATTGCCCAGATGGCCGCCCTTTCAAAGCGCGGCCATCTGGTGCCTCAAACCCCGGATACCGTGGTTTCCCCGGCCACCTACCAAGCCGCCCGCCTGGCCAGCGGAGCCGTCTGTGAAGCCATTGACGGGGTGTTATCGGGTGCGGTCGACCAGGCCTTTTGCGCCAATCGCCCCCCGGGCCACCACGCCGAATTCGACCAGGCTATGGGATTCTGCTATTTCAACCACGTCGCCGTGGGCGCCCGCCACGCCCTTGAGGCCGGCCTCGACCGGGTTGCCATTGTTGATTGGGACGTCCATCACGGCAATGGCACCCAGCACAGTTTTGCGGAAGATCCGCGGGTGTTCTTTTTCAGTGTGCACCAGTTCCCCCACTACCCCGGCACTGGAGCCGCCGACGAAAAAGGTCGGGGCCCCGGCCAGGGCACCACCCTCAACGCCCCGGTGCCTGCCGGTACGGACATCGCCGAATACCGCCGTATTTTCACCCGCCTGCTGGCCCCCGCCCTCGACCAGTTCCAGCCCGATATGATCTTGCTGTCGGCGGGCTTCGACGCCCACGCCGCCGACCCGTTGGGCGGTGTCGAATTAACCGAGAAAGATTTTGCCGAATTAACAGTATTGTTGGGGACCATGGCGCAAAAACTTTGCCAGAGCAGGCTGGTATCGGTCCTAGAGGGAGGTTACGATTGGCCGTCAACGGCCCAGTCGGCGGCTACTCATATCGAGGGCCTGTTGGCCATGGATTAGGGTTTTTGCAGGATGTGAATATCAATGGTTGTGGAGCGCCCTTGCCAGTCGAAGGTGCATTGTTCGGCCCGGTGGTCATACCCGAGGCGCTGCAAATCGCCAATGAAGGGAGCTGCCAGCGGGCGCCCCGGATCGCCCAAATAGAATGTCCCACCGGGTTCCAGCAAATCGCGCAATAAGCGCCGCAAATAGGGGTGGTTTTGCTTTTCGTAGACCACATCCGATGCGACCATGCAAGATCCGGGGGCCCCGACCGGATTGCGCCAATCGAGATAACTGACCCGATGGCGGTGGGCGACCCCGTTGCGACGGGCGTTGCAATGGGCAAAAATTAGGGCGTCCTCGATAAAATCGGAAGCCTCGACACGCCATCCCAACAGCGCCAGAGAGATACCGACCAGGCCCAGGCCGCAACCCAATTCTCTTGTCCAGCCCCCCGGCGGGGCCACTCCGGTCCGACAAAACCAATGCGCCAGACCAAAGGACGTGGGCCACAATTCGGCCCAGTAGGGATAGCGTTCTACCCGCTTGTTCTGGGCTTCTTGTTCGACCATACGGTCGAGCAGGCTGTACGGATCGACGATTTCCAACAACTGCAGGTCAAGCCCAGGGGCCACCACCAAAAGGCGCTGCTGGGTAGTGAATTTGGCCAGGGCTCGGCGTTCTTGGCGGGGGGAATAGCTGCGCACGGGGTAACCTGAATAAAGCTCAGCTAATAGCGATTTTCTTGGTTTTCCATTCTTTGCGCACGCCGCGACGGACTTTTATCAATTCGGCGACGACACTAACCGCGATTTCCTCGGGGTTATCGGCGCCAATATTGAGCCCGATAGGAGCCCAGACCTGATCGAGACGGACCCGATCGGCGCCGCGTTGGAGGATGCGCTTCCACAGCACCATCTTTTTGCGCTCGCTGCCCAACATGCCGATATAGCGGGCACGGGTGGCCAGGGCGCCTTCGACGACGATCTCATCGTGTTGGTGGCCACGAGTTGCCGCCACGATATACGATTGTTCATCTATAGGCAGATCGTCGAATACTCCGTCCATTTGGGCGATCAAGCATTCATCGGCGGTCCGGTGTCGCTGCGCCGTGGCGAATAGCGGCCTATCGTCGATAACGACAACGCGGAAGCCGGTATTTTTGGCCAGAGCGGCAATTTGCCCGCCCACGTGTCCACCGCCAAAAACATAGAGCACAGGCGGTGGGGAGAAAGGCTCGACAAAAGCTTCGACCTTTGCTTTGTCAACCAGGCCCAGGGCCTCCTTTTGTTGGCTGGACAGATCGAGTTCGAGCAGTTGGCCGCGCTCGGTGGCCAGAATTTGCCCGGCCTGCTCGGCGACCAAGTCATCTACCGCCGGGGTCCCCAGACTGCCCCAGCGTTCTCCCCCGGCGTAGTAGAGGATTTGCCCCGCCCCCGGTTGCACCGAAGTGTCGGTCCGAAGGAGAGTGGCCACAACACAATTCTGCCGTTCCTGCCGCGCCTGTAACAGGCGGGCAAAAAGCACCGGACTGGCCAGTTCCGTGAAAATGCGCACCGAGCCGCCGCAATTGAGCCCGCTCTCCCCGGCCTGCTGCTCGGTCATGGTATAACTGGTGAAATGCGGCCGACCGGCTTCCAGGACCTGGCGGCCGGCATTGACAATTTCGGCCTCTAGACAGCCGCCGCCGATAGTACCGCTGACCCGGCCGTCGGCACGGACCAGCATTTTGGCCCGGTCACTCATGGGAATAGAGCCGCTGCTCCAGACCAGGGAAGCCAACGCGCCGGCCTGGTCGAGATGGGCCACTTCTGCTACTAAATCGTCCATTGCTTCCCCAAAAAATCAGGCGCTCCGGTGCCGCTCCACCTCGCGCTTGTAGTCCGCCGGAGTATCCATATCGTCGAGGATCTCAGCCTCTTCGACCTCGACTTCCAACGTATCGGCCGGATAGCCGCGGGTAACTTGGTTCAAGCCCTGCTCAGGTAGCAAAGCCAAAACTGCTTCAAGATAACCACAGCCGAGAAAAATGGGATGGCCCCTGCGGCCCTTGTAGGTGGGAATGACCAGACCGCGGCCCGATTCCCGGGCTCCGGCCACCACCCGGCCGATGGTTGCCCTCTGCAGGCTCGGTTGGTCCCCCAGACAGACGATAAAGCCCCGTGCCGACCCGGCTGCGCGCATACCGCATTGCACCGAAGACGTCATGCCATTGGCATAGGCCTGGTTGACGACGACCTCCACCTCCAGTCCAGCCAGCGCCGGCCTGACTTCCGCAGCCCGATATCCCAGGACCACGATCACTTTGGGCAGGGCCTCCATAGCCTGGCGGGCCACCCGGCGCAGAGCCGGTTCTCCGGCCAAGGGCAGCAATTGTTTCAATTGCCCCATACGGCTGGACATGCCAGCCCCCAATACCAACCCGACAATCTCATCAGCAGCCATGGTCCACGCCTTGGCATCCCTTCCCATACATTAAGTCGCCCTGTATTCCTGTCAACCAAACGGCGCAAAAATAGAGGGGCCCTTTTTCTGATAGATCACCTTGAAAAACAAGAAGATATCCGCACTTATTGCGACTGTCAACAGGGTTGACACCTACAGGACTATGGCCTATTTTGGATAGTTGTGTCTGTACGCGCGTAAAGCGCCGGAAAAACCGCCGAAATCACCGGCCCCACAGGCCGAACCATATTTTATTTTTTGGAGTTTTACCCATACCTATGAGCAACCTTTTGGCCCCTGAACTGCTGGCCGATTTGGGCCTCAACAACCAGTGGCAAATCCAAGCCCTAGACGGGGCGAGCGGCACTCTTTCCCAAGCCGGACAGGACTTATCCAGAGCTGACCAAGACGTGGTTGTGGCCAAAGTATCGGGTCCTGGACGCCTGGTCATTCGTCCCCCCGCCCCACTGACATTGCCCGCCGGCACCGGCTCTATCCAATTGTGGATCCATTGTGCCCAAGTCCCGCCGGCGCAATTGCGCTTGGCGCTTCTCTTCGACGAAACCGCAGAGGGCCCTGTGGAGCCCTTCGATTTTAGCGGCTGGCATATGTTGCGCCATCTGGTCACCCCCAATAGCGTCCGTCAATTGAGCGGCCTAATCGTCGAGGGGCTGGACGAGGGCGCCGAAGTCGAACTGGGCCTCAGCGGCCTGATCGCCGCGCCTCCCCCGGCACCCCATCTGGAGCCAGCGCACCTGCCCGGGGCCCAAGACCATCCGGCCCAACTAGAACTGGGACCCTATGCCGAAGAAATGACCCATATCGTCGAAAAAGAGGGCATTTCCTTCATTTTTGAGGCCCGCTCCCTGTCTGCGGTGATTCGCTATGTCTATACCCCTATCGACGGCACCTTTGAAGATATCGACCTGGAAATCAATAATGCCGAGCCGATAAAACCGGCCAGCGGTGGCGGCCTCACCATTGCCATGGGGGGCCAGACTTGGGCCGCCGACGACGACGAGGTCGAACGCCATTTCGTCTCCTGCGACCAGGTCGGCGACAGCGTCGAGGCCCGCTGGCAGTGGAAACGGGATGAAGAATTGGCCGATTTCCTTTTTCGTTTCCGCCTGCAGGGCAAGACCCTGGTGGTGGAATTAGAGGCAGGCAACGACCGGGCCGCCGGCGTCGATTTGGGCATCCTCGACGAGATCCCCCATCCCCGGCTCATCTCCTTGCCCTATTTCAACCTGGGCCAGCAGCCTATACAATTGCTCGAACATTCGGGGGTTTTCGTCTCCAGCCTACTCGATTGGTATTCCACCAAAGCCAGCTCGTTATACGGGGCCGCTGGGCCGGATCGGCTCAACGGCGGCTGCCATTACGAGCCCGATTCCAACGGCCGGCGGCAGTTGTTGGGCGAACGCTGGCTGCTGACGGCTTCGCGGCAAATCGACGAGGTCTTGCCCGCTCCGCCGCAGCTAACCCCCCTGCCTCGACCCGAAGGACTCGAGCAGGCGATTTGGTACGCTATTCCGCCGCTGGAAAAAGCCGAGGAGACCTACGTCGAGCTCTACGAACAGCTGCGTGGATTCAAATTAATGGGCGTTGAGCACCTGTTGGTCCACCACCCCGCCGATATTTGGGACAGCGGCACCTCCGATACCAGCCTCACCCTGGAGCCGGCCCGTGAATTGGGCGGCGGCGATGCCCTGGCCGAATATCTCGAAGCGGTACAAGATTTGGGGTTCCCCTATATCCTGGCGACTAGCTTTGCCGCTCTTTCGCCTCTCAACCCGCAGTGGAACCCCGAATGGATCTCGCTCAACTCCAGGGGCGAACTGGCCCCAGCTACCCCCGGCAGCTACCGACTCAAACCTACCCAGGCGGCCCAATTGGCCGCCGGTCACGCCACTGCCCTGGCGGAAAAATACCCTGGAGCCACCCTTTTGCTCAGGGACCTGGCCGACCAGCCGCCCTGGCAGCGCACCGATTGCGACAGTCGCCTCGACCAGGCCGCCATGGTATCCCAGGTCATCGCCGCCGACCAGGCCCTGCTGGCAAATATGGCCGAGTTGCCGGCTGCTTTGCTGGTCAATGGCGGCACCCACTGGTTATATGCGGGCAGGGCCCACGGCTTTTACGCCCAACGCTGCGATGCCCAGGCAAGCCAGGCTCCCTTGGTAGTCGATTTCGCCCTGCGCTTTATGCATCCCTTCCATATCGATGCCGGTCTCGGATCGCCTGAATCCTACTTCGGCGAGGCCCTTACCGACGACGAGAAAAACAGCCGCAGCACCTTTTTCGACCGCTATCTGGCCGCTACCGTAGCCTTTGGCCATGCCGGTCGCCTTTTTGACCCCGGCAGCTGGGGCATGCCGGCCGCGCTCAAATCGTATTTTATGTTGCAAAAACTGCAGCCCTACTATTTGGGTGTGCCCGTGCAATCCATTCACTACCACCACAACGACCACTTGGTGGAATCCAACGAAGCGCTGATTTCCGACGCCATTGCCCAGCGGCAATTGCAAATCGTCTACGAAAACGGGCTCCATATCCTGGTCAATGACCACGCCGAAGATTCCTGGACCGTGCAACACGACGACCAGGACTATCTCCTGCCGCCGGGCTCCTTCTTGGCCTACGGCCCCAATAATCTGCTGGTCTATTCGGCCGATGCCGGCCAGGGACGCATTGACTACGCGCTCTGCCCCGATTTCATGTACTGCGATCTGCGCGCGACGGGCCAACCGCGGCAAATGGGCCCTGTGACCCAAGATGGAGCAGTGCTGGTGCGACATAGGGAGTGGGAGATAGATGTATACCCTATTGAATGCGGCCCCGAAATAGCGGTCCATACCGACTACCTCTGGCCCGACCGCCGCATGCCCCGCCTGCGGGTGTTGGCCTTCCGGCCCGATGAAGACACCCCCGAATTGCTGAAAACAGAATCGACACCGGAAGGGGTGGAATTCACCCAGGTCGAAGGGGCCTATATGTATCGGATCACATTACCGGAATGGATGGTTGAACCGGGCCGGTAGACGGCACAGGGCAAGTCTATGAACCAGGATCAAACACGCGGCATGACCAGACGACACCGGTTTTTCTGCACCAACCGGCAACGCCATTCCAATGAAGACCAGATCGTCGAGATTGTGCCACGAGATATTGAAGTGTTGGGACGGCGGATTTCGGGCTGGCTCATCACCACTGAAGAGCCCGTCATTGACAAATTCATCCCCCTGGATGAGTCCATGCACGTGGACTCAATTGTCCACGACCCCGAGTAGCTTTACTGGGTCCAGTAAAGACGGTCGCCCTTCCAGGTGGCCAATTGATGCGGCGGGTCCCGGCGGTCCTCGCTAGGGGCAAGGAAGCGTCCCACCACATCTTCCTGAGCGTCGAAAAAAGACCATAGAACGGCAAATTCTTCGCGAACCAGGACAGTGATTTGCTCGCGGATGCCCTCGGCGTGGTAGACGAGGATTTCTTCGGCCTCGTTCTTGCCCATTTCGAGCAGATTCTCCCCCAGGGCGGCACTGGCGAAAAAGGTGAACACGATCTTGTTATCATCGTCTAGTTTCAACTCAATGCGGTAGGCAGGATAACTTAGGCGCATACCCAGCACATCGAGTTTGAGCCGCAACCAATCCCCTTCCCTGACGGTCCGGCTGTTTTGCAGGTCGCCCGAGGTAATTTCTGCCCCGCCCGGCCAGCACCAGACGCAGACCAAGCCGATTACCACTGCCGCAATCCTCCACATACGCCGCTTTGCCTTTCTCAGCTGCGATTCTACGCGTCGATGAATTTCTCTTCGATGAACTGGACGATATCGCGGAAGGAGACAAAGCCGATTGGGTGTTCCTGATCATCGACCAGGGGGATGTGGCGAAAGCCGTGCAGCCCCATCAAATGCAAGGCCTGACTGATCGGCATATCCAAACGCAGAGATGTAGGCCGGGGCGTCATTAGACTTTCCACCGGTACCCGTTCCAATTCCTGAATTAATCCAGCGACCCGATAGAGCACATCGGCTTCAGTGAAAATACCGATTAGCGCCCCTTCGTCGCCGGTGACCAGGAGACATCCTATATTGCGGCCTTTGAGCAGATCCAGCACTTGGTCGAGGGGGGTCTGGCGGCCAATGCAAACAGGTTGACGCGGGTTCAAATCGGCCAATGGAACGGAAAATAAATCCGCTTCTTCCAACCCTTCCTGGGGGAGGGTCTGGCCGCAGTCCATGCAGACGGGACTGCCCACTATATTTTCAGTGCCACATGCAGGACAATTCACGGAAGGTCTCCTTTGCCTGAATTATGCTGTTGTCGCCCGGCCCTTAATCAACCACCCAGGTATCGCCACCGCGGAATAAAGCGGTCAGGTCGCCGTCGCCTCTCGTCTGGGTTGCCTCTTCGACCTGGTCGGTAAGCATTTCATCGTAGGTGGGCTTTTGGACCTGGCGCAACAAGCCAAAAGGGACGGGGAAATCGGGCGGCTCGAGACGGCCCAGCAAATAGGCGTAACTGGAATTTGGGTCGTCGGCCCGATGCACCAGCAAATCGTCTTCGCCGATCCCGTTGCCCAGTTGCACCACTTCGGGTTGCAGTCCATTGAGTCGGAGGCCGCGGTCGCTGTCCTTGCCAAAAATGAGCGGCTTGCCGTCTTCGAGGAAAAGGATATGATCGTCGCGTGTATTGGCATCGGTGGTATGCTCCCAGGCGCCGCGGTTGAAGACAGGGCAATTCTGGAAGATCTCGACAAAAGCCGTGCCTTTGTGCTGGGCCGCCTGATGCAGGACCTGGCTCAAATGCTTGATGTTGTTATCCTGGGCGCGGGCGACAAAAGTGGCCTCGGCCCCCAGAGCCACGGCAATCGGATTGAGGGGGTAGTCAATGGACCCCTGGGGGGTGGATTTGCTCTTGTAGCCGGTGCCCGAGGTCGGCGAGTACTGCCCCTTGGTCAGACCATAGACGCGGTTGTTGAATAGGATAATTTTGAGATCGACATTGCGCCGCAGGCAGTGGATAAGGTGATTGCCGCCAATAGATAAGCCGTCGCCATCGCCGGTTATTACCCAGACACTAAGGTCGGGGTTAGTCGCCTTCAATCCGGTGGCAATGGTGGGGGCCCGACCGTGGATGGAATGAACTCCGTAGGTATTCATATAATACGGGAATCGGCTCGAGCAGCCGATGCCGGAGACAAAAACGATATTCTCCCGCGGCACCCCGACATCGGGCAATATTTTCTGCATTTGCGCCAAGATGGCGTAATCACCGCACCCGGGGCACCAGCGTACATCCTGGTCGGATACGAAATCCTTGCGTGTCAATTTACTTTCGGCTATTGCTGCAGCCATGGCTTTCTCCTCCAGCCGGTCAGCCTACTGTCGCTTTTATTTTGTCCAGGACTTCCTGAATCTTAAAGGGTTGCCCCTGGACCTTATTGAATCGTTCAACTTTGACCCGAAAATGCCCCTGTATCAGCAGGGCCAACTGCCCCATATTCATTTCGGGGATAAGGACTTGGTCATAGCGGTTCAGTACGTCTTCTAAATTGCGCGGAAAGGGATTCAAATAGCGCAGATGGGCGCTGGCCACAGACAGGCCTTCGCGCCGGGCCTGCAGCGTCGCCGCGTGCAGGGCCCCATAGGTCCCCCCCCACCCCAGAACGAGCAACTTGCCGCGTTCGGGGCCGACTACTTCCAATTCGGGGATATAGTCGGCGATACGGGCGACTTTTTCCGCCCGCAAATCGACGATATGCTGGTGGTCTTGGGGACTGTAGGAGACATTGCCGCTACCGTCCTCTTTACCCAGCCCGCCAATGCGGTGCTCCAACCCCGGCGTGCCGGGCAAGGCCCAGGCTCGGGCCAGGGTCTCGGCATCGCGCTTATAGGGCATAAAGCTCTGGGGGTCGGTGTGGTGCTTGATCTGGATGGACTCGATATCGTCGGGATTGGGAATCTTCCAGGGCTCGGATTTATTGGCCAGATAGGCATCGGACAATAGATAGACCGGAGTCATATGGCGGGCCGCTATGCGATAGGCCTCCACGGCCAGATCAAAGCACTCCCCCGAGGTAGCTGGGGCCAATACCGGTACCGGACTTTCGCCGTTGCGACCGTAGAGCACTTCCAATAAATCGGCCTGTTCGGGTTTGGTCGGCAGGCCGGTGCTGGGCCCCCCCCGCTGGACATCGATAATGACCATGGGCAATTCGAGCACCACGGCCAGGTTAATGCCTTCGCTCTTGAGGGCGATGCCGGGGCCGCTGCTGGCGGTGGCGGCCATAGCCCCCCCAAAGGCAGCACCAATAATGGAACCGATTGCGGCTATTTCGTCTTCGGCCTGGAAGGTCTTTACGTCGTAATTCTTGAGGGCCGATAAGCCCTCTAAAATGGTACTGGCCGGGGTGATGGGGTAACTGCCGTAAAACAGCGTTTTATTGGCCTTGCGGGCCCCCGTTACCAACCCCATTACCAGGGCCTGATTGCCCGTGATTCGCCGATAGACCCCCGGCGCAACCGATTCGCGCCGAGGTACGCGGATGCGGTGCCCCTGAAAGGCCTCGGTGGTTTCGCCGTAGTTGTAGCCGGCGATGAGGGCCCGGCACAAAGCCTCGGCGACGTGGACGAATTTGCCGCCCCGTTTACCGTAATAATCGCGATAGAACTTGAGGGTATTCTCGGTCTGGCGCTCGAACATCCAGAAAGTCAGCCCCAAAGCGAAGGCGTTTTTGCAGCGATCCTTCTCATTGGTGGTCAGCTCCGCCAAATCGTCGAGGACCTCCCGGGTCATGGAAGCCAGGGGGACTTCGTATACTTCGTAATCCTGCTTGAGCTTGGGGTCCTCCAGCGGGTCGGCGGTAAGGCCGGCTTTGCGCACATTATTGCGGGTGAAACCGTCGGTATTGACGACAATAACCCCGCCCGGCTCTAAATCGCCGACATTGGCCACCAGGGCCGCCGGATTCATCGCCACCAATACATGAGGGGCATCGCCGGCGGTAAAAATCTGATTGGACGAGTAATTGACCTGAAAGCCGCTCAAACCGGGTATGGTTCCGGCTGGGGCCTGGATCTCGGCGGGAAAGTCGGGCACCGTGCTGACATCGTTGCCCAGGACGGCTGAAGTATTGGTGAATTGTTCGCCGGTCACCTGCATGCCATCCATCGAATCCCCGGAAAAACGGATGACGAGGGACTCCCTCTCTTCGATACTGCCTTCCTGGGACACCTGCGAGACCGCGGACTCGGTCATTACTTTCTCCTGTCTTGCACGAGGATATCAAGCCCCTTCCCGGGTTCTGGGGATTAAATCAGGATCGGGGGGTAAATTGTAAATTTCATGGGGGAATTGATCGGTCAGGAAACGAATGAGGGCGTGATGGGTCAAATTGCCCAGGGGCTCGCCGTCTTCTTTAAGCACCGGCATATTGCGATAGTGTCCGGCGTTCATAAAGCGCAGCACCTGCCCCACGGTTTCTTCGGGCAAAGCGGTCTTGGGGTCAGGGGTCATATAGTTGTCGACGGACTGCTCCCAACTGGCCAGGTCGTCGGCGACCCGGGTAAGTACGTCGCGTTCAGTGAAAATCCCCACCAGGCCCTCTTGGCCGACAATGAGCACCGCACTGAGACGTTTTTGCCGCATCAGCTTTAATACCTGCCCCACCTTCGTACCCTGGGGTACGGTAGCGAAATCGGTCAGATCCAGGTGAGCTATTTTGACCTCCTGTAAATCCCGTTCGACCTTCATAGGCCCTTTCCCTGATGACGTGTCGAGCAGCATCCAAGCAACGCCCAACTAAAAGCGTAAATCTTGGAATAATATAAAGCTGGGCCCTTTTTCGTCAATACAAAGAATCGCCCAAGGGCCCTTTTTTAACGAGGGCGGATTCGCCTTTAAGCGGCCGGCCCCGCCGCACTGTGGACCCAGGTCCCCTCCGGCCCCAACGCCGCCCACCAATCGGCCGCCTGCAAAAGAGTTGGATGCCGAGTCACGACGATGACCGAAACCCTTTTTTGCACCAATCCGTCCAGGGCCTCCAAGAGCGGCCCCAGGTCGTCGGGATGGCAGCCGGTGCCGGCCTCGTCGATCAATACCGTATCGCGGCCGGATGCCCGCACCAATTCCACCGCCAGACGCAACCGCAAAAATTCCCCCGGCTCCAAGTTCCCACTGGGTTGCCCCAGGGAACGGGCGCCCAAGCCGCAGATCTGGGCGGCCTCCAGCGGCGTGCGGAGGCGGTTTTCGCGGCGAAAATGGTGCAGCGCCTGGTCACCGGTAAAAGCGAGGATATCGCCCAGATGCAGCCCCCGGACGGTAATGTCCAATACTTCGTCGCGGAAGCGACGTCCCTGGCAGGTGGGACAGACTTCCTCTAAATCTTCGATATAATCCAATTGATGGTGCAATACCCCTCGTCCGGCGCAAGTGCCGCAACGACCGCCCGCCCGATCAAGGAGAAACCACTCGGGCCCATAGCCGCGCTGGTTGGCGGCCGGGGCCCCCGCATATAGGCGCCCAAGAGCGGCCATTAGCCCCAATTCGGCGGCTATAGTCTGCTCGCCACCGGTTTCTCCGAATCCCAGTTCGACCACTCGGCGGGGCGCCCGCACTCGCTCAAATACGACATTTGCCCCAGCCCCTTTCCCACCGCCCCGCAGACTGGGCCCCAAAACCTGCTGCAATAGACGGGTTTTGCCCACCCCCATTTCTCCGGTTATACAGACCAACCGCTGCAGGGGCAGCATAAGATCCAAGGCGGCGGCCCCTGGCAAAGCGTGCAACCGTACTGCAGCCGGGCCAACTTCGGCTCCGGTTCGTCGCGGCAAGGCCTCCGGCGGCTGGACATAAGGTATGATCTGCCCGGCGGCGCAGACGATAACCGTGCTGGCCGCCGCCAACAACGGCTTGGACCAGCCCAGTGTGAGGACGGTGTTTCCCTGCTCGACAAGCCGCCCGAGTAAGCCGCATACCTGAGTGCTGCTATCTCCGGCCAAGCCAGCCTCTAACTCTTCGAAAATATAGAGCAAACCCACCAGACCGCTGCTGCAACAACGGATCAGGACAAGGCGCTGATACTCCCCTCGGCTCACCGCCTGCAGGGGCCGGCCCAATTCGAGGTGTCCCAAGTCGAGTTGCTGCAAGGTGTTGAGGAGCTCGGCCAACCCCGCCCAGAGTGTATCAGCCTGTATATAGGGTGCCAGCAAGGAAGCCAATTGAGCCACGGGCTGTTGCTCTAAGGCCGCTAGATCGTATTCCCCTAAAGCGGCTTGCGGGGCAACTTTAACATCGCCATCATGGGCGTATACTCTGCCGCATTCACTACAGGTCAGATCCTGGTCCAAACGCAGCAACTGCCCTTCGCCATTGGCCAGCCAAGTACGGCCTCTGGATATAGCCCGGGCATGGCGCACCGCTTCCAATAAACGCACCCGTCGGGGCAGGGCCATTTCGAGGCGATCGACGACAACTTCCACCTGTTCCTGCCGCCAACTGTCGGGCTCTGCATCCTGGGTCCGCACCAAGGCCCCGTCGACCCGCAAACGCACAAAACCGGCCCGCTGAATTTGCTCTATTAGTCCGGCTCCAGCCGCAATGGCCTGCGGCGATAGGGGCGCCAGTACCAGGGCCGTCTGTCCGGCCCACTGGTCGAGGGCCTGATCGACGGCCTGGTCTTCGTTGTAGGAGCGACAGATTCCGCCGCATTGGCGGCAGCGCATCTGGCCGCAGCGGTGCACCAGCCCGGCCAGCACTTCGTCCATTTGCAGGAACCGGCCCACCGATTGGCCCTTGGCCGCAGGGATCGGACCAAAGTAAATGGCCGGCGGCAGACCAGTGATGGATTCGACGGCGACCCGCCCCATGGCCTCGAGTCCTTGGCGCTCGAGGGGCGCCAAAGCCTCGGCATAGCGCCGTCGGCTTTCGCCATACAATACATCGGCAGCCAAGGTGCGGGCGCCGCTTCCTGCCGGCCCCAGCAGGCAAGTATGGGCATTCAGGGGAATATCGACATCGACCTCCTGCAGCACCCCTTCGGTGGCCCCGCGCACGGCAATGACCCCGGACTGTTCTAACACGTATCCGTCTCCCGGCGGCAATTTCTCGTTTAATACCTGCATATACTTCAAAATGGCGGTTTTCTCCCGCCCGTATCGAAGGGCTACCCGCCGAACATCCGGACATCTTCACATCAAATTGATTTAAGGCTGGAGTTTACGCCCTACGATTGGCCCTTCAACCATTAGCCTCAATGAAAAAGGGGTTGTGACGCCGTTCTTCCCCCACCGAAGTGGCGGGACCGTGCCCCGGGTAGAGTACGACAGCCTCATCGAGGGTGAGGATCTTATCGGCCACCGCCTGCATTTGGGAGCGGTAGGCCGGCAAACTGCGGGTGCCCCCTAATGAACCGGCAAAAAGAGCGTCCCCCACCAAAGCCAGACTCTGGTGCACCAGGCTCACCCCCCCCGGGGTATGGCCCGGGGTCGATTGCACCTGCAACTGTTGGCTGCCCATTTCAATCACCTGGCCGTCGACCAATTCACCTTCTATCTTGGTGCGCAAATTGCCTATCAAGGGCACGTCGGCGGCATGGATAAAAGCCGGGGCCCCGGTCGCCTGGCATATTTCCGACAGACAGCCGATATGATCGCCGTGCCCGTGGGTGAGCAATATTTTCTCGATAGTGAGTCCAGTAGATTCGACGGTGCGGAGGATTTTTTCGGCGTCAAACCCCGGATCGACAACCAATCCGCGCCGACTCTGGGCACAGCCCACGACATAGCCGTTCATAAGAAAATCGCTCCCCAACACCATCATTTCCAACACCAACCCGTCGTGCCCCCGACCTTCGGGATACAACGGGAAAAAATTGCTTTGGGCGCTGGCCTGGAGACGTTGCGGGTCTAACTCTAAAACTTGGGCAAGGCGCTGGATTCCATCGCCCTCTGGGGTCCATTCGTATTCTTCCAGCTGTTCTAGTTGCGCCGTCTTGAGGTCTGTTTTGTCGGCCAAATCCGCCACCGACATCTCCCGCCCGCGTCGGGCCTTGCCAACAATATCGCCAAATTCGTCTTCTAACGTGATATACATAAGTATTCTCCGCTTAGGATCCTGCCTGGACTTGGGCGATAAAACCAGCAAAGGTCTCGTCCCATTGATCTAAGGTAGCTTCGGGGCCTACGGCCTTAAAGAAGTAAAGCCCGTTGCTCGATTCTACAATGGCCCCCAACATGCGCGCCCCGGGCTGTTGCCCTTGGCCGCCCATGCCGCCTCCGTACGTACCGCTGACATCGACCAGGGTCGCCGGACCGGCCCCGGTGTCCGCTTCCCAGGTGCGGGCCCCCCTTCCTATTGGGCTTCCGTCTGGTTGGGTGAATTGTCCCACCCAGCGGTCAATATTGCTCTGGATAGTCCCACCTTGGTTGCGACCAAAATGAAAGACCGCCAGGGAAGCATCCCCGCCAGCCCCCGGTAGGATAAATTCGGCCAAGCGCATTGAATTTGACGGTTCAACACTTTTCCAGCCCTGGGGCAGACTGACCCTCAGAGCCCCCAGAGCGAGTTGTTCGCCCGCTACAACTGGGTCAACTGGGACGGCTTTCGCCTGGGCCTTGCCTTGGGTTTGTAGACTCAAATCCTGCAAATTGTGCTGCTCAAGGGCTTGTTCTGTTTGCTTGTCGCTGTAATTCTGACTGCAACCGGCCACCAATAAACCCGTCCAAATGGTCTTTCGCCACATAGATCTCTCCTGAATAAAATCATCGTTTTAGCCCCTATTTGCTCACCGCTACGGCTGGAAGTTTCTATTGCTGCTTGGCCCGGCCAAATATAAACTTCAGGCAGAGTGTAGTATACACAATAGGGCTAACTTCTTCGAATGCAAGCAAAGTAGGAAGGGTCCTGCGATACAAGGCTTTATCGGCTGCAGCCCTTGGATTTAATTCCGCTGCCGCAACAAATCGGGACGGACAGCTTGGGCCATGTGCTGGAGAGAAACCTCAATACATAAAAAAGAGGCGATTTGCCGGGCCGCTTCAAGGGGATTGTCGATGACGTCCAGGTAAGTCACTGGCAGAACCGCCATATTAGATTGTTCCTGGAGCCAGCTCTCAACAGCCTCCAAATGCTGTTCAAAGTGCCCCCGTAACTCGTTGTCTTCATGAATATTAACGGCCCTACTTTGTTCTTCGATCATAGCCCTTTGGGAAGCCATTATTTGGTCGAGAGAACGCTGCATAAACAAAATCTGGTAGTCGAATTGGTCCGGCAGGGCATAGAGCAGAGGCGAAATTATTTTAACCCCTTTGCCGCGAGCCTGACCCAACCAACTTGCATCCTCCCGAAGGCGTTTGACCGGTTCAAATTCAAAGTAACCGGCCGGGTTGGCCGGGTTGGCTGGACGAATTTGGTCGATCAACAACGGCAAACCACCAGCATGTAGCATCTGCATCATCATGGATGTCCCCGACCGAGGCAATCCAGATACTACAATTATCTCTTTTCCTTGCAATTAGTTACCCCATATTTAGACAATTTTCAATCAACCGATCAATACCCGCGCCCCACCATCGACAATTTCAACAGGATAGCGATTGAGCGGATTTTGCGCCGGCCCCCGGGTGGGTTCCCCTTGTAAATTGAAGGTAGAGCCGTGGCAAGGACAAATGAGAAAATGCTCTTTGGGACGCACCTGACATCCTTGATGCGGGCAATTGGCCCCCAGCGCGCGCAGGAGGGGCTCACCGCCGCGCAGCAAGACAATATCCTCATCTAATTCGGCGGCTTGCAGCAGAATCGCCGAATTTTTGGCAAATAATTCGTTTAAGGCGTTTCCAGAAAAATAAGCACTCCGCATCAAGTCGGCGTGGGTTCCATGTGGACAAACCACTTGGGTAAGGCCGGACACCGGACCCATCGCCGTTCCAACGCCGCCATAGCTTTGTGGGT